>Ga0316217_10000845_pt1 | contig 41711 bp, 44 predicted proteins | sample 1anoAmetaG_FD_203633 | JGI IMG/M metagenome (GOLD analysis project Ga0316217, IMG submission 203633) | Freshwater microbial communities from Trout Bog Lake, Wisconsin, USA - 1anoA | ecosystem: Environmental > Aquatic > Freshwater > Lake > Hypolimnion/Profundal zone | place: USA: Wisconsin...
CCAGCAATTCTGGAGCTACAAGAGCGCCGGCTGGGCAGCCCGGTTCCTCGATGCCTGGTGCAAGCGCACGATGCGCTCGCGGATAGACCCGATGAAGAAGATTGCCCGGATGCTGCGTGCTCACCGGAGCCTAATTCTCAACTGGTTCCGGGCCAAAGAAGAGATCGCCCTGGGTGCCGTAGAGGGCCTGAACAACAAAGCAAAAGTGACTACCAAAAAAGCTTACGGTTTCAAAAGTTTCGACGTGGTGAAAGTTGCCTTATATCATACACTTGGGAAACTGCCCGAACAAAAGGCTACCCACAGATTCTGCTGGTGAGGCCAATAGTTGTAGATTTTAGCACCTTAGCACAGAATAACTTGCCTTTGCCATAGGATTTATGCCTGTCCAGTGAGTGCCATTTGTTGACAGGAGGCCTGAGTTCGTGGTTCTATTAACAGAATATGGTACCTATTCTCGGGTTCTTTCCGTTGAACGGTCTCGGTAAGGTGCTGGCCGCATGCCTGCCAAACATGTGGCATTCTGGCGGTATTTATATCGTGGCTCAGAAATAGAGCATTGATAGGTTATCCGTGAAAATTCTAGTCGTCACTCCCTACTTGGCTTCACCCGGCGCGGACTGTGGCGGCACTGTTATGTTTAATTTCATCAAGAATCTCTCTGAACGGCACGAACTTGTCAATCTCTCATTCTCCAGTGAAAGGTCTCCCTAATGAATGAACGAAAAGTCCACCCCGACTGCATTCATCTTGATGGTTATAAGCCATGCTCGCCTCATAAACGGACTGGTGTTGTGTGCGAGACTTGTGGGGAATATCTCCCCATCCGATTTCGTATCCTCATTCTTAAGATTGGGGCGGCCGGCGAGGTGATCCGCAACACCCCGATCCTGCAACGTTTACGGCAACTCTACTCGGATGCAGAGATAACCTGGGTTACCGACTATCCAGACTTCATTCCGCGTTCCTATGTACGGAAAGTGCTCAAGTGCGACTGGAAATCGGTCAACCTGATCCTGGAACAAAAGTACGACCTCCTGCTCAGCTTGGACAAGGATGCCGAGGTCTGCGCCGTTGCCAACCGTGTCAATGCGAAGGTAAAGAAGGGATTTCTACTCGACGCCAACGGGAAGATTGTTCCGGCCGATAATGATGCCCGGCGGAAATGGCTGACCGGTATCTTCGACGATCTGATGAAGGAAAACACGAGCAACTATGTCGAAGAGACTTTTGAGATTTGCGGCTGGCAGTGGTCTGGTGAAAAATACATCTTGGAGAACTATCGCATTCCCGAGGTCTCCTTCTCGAAGGACAAGGCCCGGCCGCTGGTGGGACTTAACACAGGCGCTGGAAGCATCTGGCCTACCCGTATCTGGCCAGAGGGAAAGTGGCGTGAACTGATAGCTGCGCTCGATGCTAAAGGATACGACATTCTGCTTCTTGGCGGGCCGGATGAGCACGAGAAGAATCTACAGCTTGCTCGGGAAAGCGTCGCCCGCTACGAAGGGGTGAGAAGATTCCTCGATTTCTCGGGGCTGATTGCGCTCTGCGACGTGGTAGTAACCTCGGTAACTATGGCGCTGCACATCGCGATTGCCCTGGAGCGGCGCATCGTACTGCTGAACAACATATTCAATGCTCTGGAATTCTATCTCTACGGCCTCGGGTCGATCGTACAACCGGACCTGGACTGCCTGGCATGCTACAAGCGGGCATTCGATGCGGACTGTCCCCCCGAAAACTGCCTAGATCTCATTACCGTCGACGCGGTTCTCAATGAGATCGATGCTAATGTTCGCATTCTGCAGACGGCGGAGCCTAAATGACCGAGACGCGGCCGGCCATCCTGGCACTCTATCCGTCGCTACCCTCTATGACCAAGGCGGCTGGGGACAAGACTTCCTTCAAATTCGTGGAGACGTTGCACCGTATGAAGCATCGCATCGTGCTGCTTACCTTCGCTTTTAACGGTCGCTACGATACAAACGATTACCAGGCCTTGGAGCCTCTTTGTGAGAAAATAGCGCTGCATGATTTAAGTGCCAGGGAGAAACTTGGCAACATGCTCAAAAGCTGGTTCATCTCGCCGACCCTAGCCGCACGAGGGAAAAGCAGTGGGATTGCGCGTTTAATCGACGAAAACATCGCCAATGCCGACCTAGTCCATATCGAGTTTACCGAACTGCTCCCCTGGGCGCGCTACGTGAAAAAACGATACCCCGGAAAACGGGTCTGCTATGTGGCGCATGACGTCGTTTTCCAGAAAAAGTACCGCGAAGCGCGGTCGCAGTTCTTTCTTAATCCGTGGCGTGACCTCGATTTCCTGCTTACTTGGCTCAGTGAAAACCGCTACCTTGATTTTGTCGACACGGTTATCGTCCAAAACAACAAAGACGCGGCGTTGCTTCCGCGTCATGCTGGGCGCATGAGCATCGTGGTTCCCTATGCCGAAACTCCGCACGTCGGAGCCGATTCCGAAAGCTGTTTGCCCGAACGATACTTGGTCTATTTCGGGGCCATGTCGCGGCCTGAAAACTACCTAGCAGCCATTTCGTTCATCAAGCACTGCTGGCCGGAATTGAGGCGAGAGTTTCCCGATCTCTGGTTTTACGTGGTCGGTGCCCGGCCGCCTGAGAGGCTTAAGAGCTTTCACGGGAAAGACAATGTGGTCGTTACCGGTTTTGTGGAAGATGCGTTCAGTTATCTCAAAGGCGCACGCCTGACGGTGGCCCCCATTACCTTGGGTGCTGGCATTAAGGTAAAGGTTCTCGAGTCGCTTATGGTTGGCACGCCGGTGCTAGCATTTCCGGCAGCCGCCGAGGGAATCAATTTACCCCCCGAGGATGGCCTGACCGTGGTCCGGAATTATGCGGAGATGACCAGGGAAATAAGTACCTTCCTGAGCCAGGGGACAACCGTCTCCCGCATCCGGATTCAGGCGGCCGTGGATATGGCCTTCAACTGGGCGATCACCGAGAAATTCCTGGCGGAGAATTACCGATGACCGATGGCGGGAATTCTGCAAGCTCTGAGCTGCGCTTCTCCTGGAGGCGGGTAATCGACGATCTGGACGGCATCTTCAAAAAACTCGCACAGGCTAAAAGGTGAAGATTTCCGTCATCGTCCTCAACTGGAACGGGCGGCAGTACCTTCCCGAGTGCCTGGACTCCCTGGAGGCGCAGACACTGCGCGACTTCGAGGTCATCCTGGTCGACAACGGCTCGGCCGACGGTTCCGCCCAATTCATCCACGACGAGTACCCCTGGGTGAAACTGGTCGAACTGCCGGAAAATGTCGGCTTTGCGGCGGGGAACAACCGCGGGCTTGAGGCCGCCTCCGGGGAATACCTAGTCGCGCTTAACAACGACACCCGCGTGGAGCCGGACTTCCTGGCCGAACTGCTGGCCGCGGCGCAGGACTCCCCCAAGGCCGGGATGGTGGCCGCCAAGATGCTCAACTACTTCGAGCCGGGACGCATCGACGCGGTCGCCCTGAAGATCGGCGTGAACGGGCTGGGCTACAACATCGGCGTCGGAGAAACGGACCGGGGCCAGTACGAGCACGGCGTGGCGGCCTTCGGACCCTGCGGCGGGGCGGCACTCTACCGGCGCGACATGATTGAGAGGATCGGCTTCTTCGACCCCGACTTCTTCGCCTACTACGAGGACTTTGACCTCGCCTGGCGCGCTCGCCTGGCCGGCTGGGAGTGCGCCATGGCGCCCAAGGCGGTCGTCTACCACGTGCACTCGGCGACCAGCGGTGAGTCGAGCCCGTTCAAGGTGTACCAGACCCACCGCAACAAGTGGTACGTTATCCTCAAGAACTGGCCGCGCGGGGTCATCTTGAGGCGGCTTTTCTCGCTGGTGCTGGCCGACGTGGCCTCCTTCGCCCTGGCGCTGGCGGGCGGGCGCGGAGGGGCGGCGCTGCGGGCGCGGCTGGATGTGCTGAAGAACCTGGGGACGCTGCGGGAAAAGAGACGCGCGGTGCAGGAGGGGCGACTCCTGACGGATCGGCAGGTGGAGGAGCTTTTCTCGCCGCATGAACATCCGGTAAAAACGCTGAGACGCAAATTGGGATGGAAAGGCTGAAGTCAAAGGCTTTAACCGGGAAAGGCAAAGATCAAGGGCTTTACTGCAGAGACGCTGAGAAAGTCAAAAGCTTTATTGGGAAAGGCCGGAAGTCAAAGGCTTTAACACCAGACACGAAGGGATAGTCAGATACAAAACTATCCTTACACCGTACCCCGCGACGGCCTTGTCCGCCGTTATCGGGGTCGCAACATCCAGATCAACTCCTTGAAATCCGCCGGCAGCTCACCAACGTCGGGAGATATGGCGAGAATTTGCCCCTTTGCAGATCCGGGAAGCCGCTTCTTTCGGCTCTCATGCACCGGCACCAACCTGATGGCTTGTTATTCCTGGCAATCACAACTTCTTCACCTGTAAGTGCCAGCTTTACGAGTTCGGAAAGTTGGGACGCCCGCTGCTGCTATGTTATATTGCTTCATGAGATCCCTCGCAATTGGCATTTTGTATGACCAATGTCGCGATGTCAAGGTGTACGCCGTCTTGTTCACTTCGGCAGGGTAAAGAAAAGGCGCAAAGGACTTGTCGTGAAAATACTTATTCTGGCACGGGGGGGGGAATCCCTGACCGGTGGCGCCACCTACCAGGCGAACGTCATCAGGGAACTCTCCAAAAGGCACACGGTGCAGGTCTACGAGTCCGAGAGCGACCTCGATGAGCAGTGGGACATCGCCCACTGCCTCAACCTGAAGCACCTCTCGCTCGACCTGGCGCGCAAGCTCACCTGTCCCCTGGTGGTGGACAGCCACGACTACTACTGGGTGCACTACTACCATTTCTTCTGCCTCGACTTCCCGGTTAGGTTTCTCTTGCAGAAAATCCGCAAGATGCAATATAGTCGGCTCTTCAGGGAGATTGACGGCATCATACTGCACGCGCAGTACGTCTACGACCTGTATGACCACCCGCACAAGTTCCTGAACTTCTACTACGGCCTGGACTACAGCGAGATCGCATCGCAGCCCTGGGAAGAGAAGGAGAACCTGATCCTCTTTGTGGGCGGGGACTACTTCCGCAAGGGGATCCACCGGCTTTTGCGCGCGCTGCCGCTGGTCTTGAAAAAGGTCCCCGACGCGCGGCTCATGGTGATCGGCAACGACTACGGCTACGTGAAGGCGTTCGTTCGTTTCCTGGCGCGGGGGCTGCCGGTTCAGTTCATCTACGGCATGCCGCGACCCGAGCTGTACAAAACCTACGGCCGCGCCAAGGCGTTCGTCATGCCGAGCGAGATCGAGGCTATTCCGCTCGTTTCCACCGAGGCGACCATGGCGGGGGTGCCCCCCATCCTTTCCGACGCCGGGGGAAACCCGGAGATCGTGCTGGACGGGAAAACCGGTTTCACCGTGCCGCTGGATGATTACCAGCTCCTGGCCGACCGGATCGCAAGCTGTCTCACCGACCGGGAGCTTTCCGAGCGACTGGTGCGGCAGGGGAGGGAGTTCCTGGGGCAGTTCACCAAGGAGAAGATGATCGACAGGATCGAGGAGATCTACGCCTCGGTCATTGCCTCGAAATCAAAACGGGGTCAAAGGAAGTGATCCGGGTTTCGGAGATTTTTGTTTGCATTTGTAGGAGTGCAGCGTGAGCGACATGGCGTACGACGGTTTTTATCGTGGGAAAAGGGTGCTGGTGACCGGCGGGCTCGGCTTTATCGGCATCAACGTCTGCCTGCGCCTGCTGGATCTCGGCGCGCAGGTGACGGTGCTGGACAATTTCGTCCCCCCCAACCCCGGCGCCCCGCTCGATGCCCTGCTCCTCCGCCTGCAGGTCGCGGTCGCGGACATCAGGGACGAGGACAAGGTGGAGCGGGTGATCCGCGAACAGCAGGTCATCTTCAACCTGGCGGGCAAGTCGGGTGCTGCGGACAGCAACAAGACCCCGCTCAACGACTTGGACATCAACTGCCGCGGACACCTCACCATCCTGGAGGCCTGCCGCAGCTTCAATCCGGGAGTCGCCATCGTCTTTCCGAGCAGCCGCCTGGTGTACGGGAAGCCGCGCTCGCTGCCGGTCGACGAGGCGCATCCGGTGGCGCCTGAATCGATCTACGCGGCCCACAAGCTTGCCGTGGAAAATTACCACCTGATCTACGGGCACCTCTACGGGCTCAAGGCCACGGTGCTCAGGATCACCAACCCCTACGGTCCCCTGCAACTGGGAGACGCGCGGGGCTACGGCATCGCCAACCGGTTTATCCAGGCCGCGGTGCGCGGCGAGCAGCTCACCGTCTTCGGCGCCGGCGAGCAGCGCCGGGACTACCTCTACATCGACGATCTGGTGCATGCCCTGCTGCTCGCCGGAAGTAAAGAGGTGGCGCGCGGCAGGATCTACAACATCGGGGACGACCGGAGTGCGAGCCTCAGGGATCTGGCGCAACTCGCCATAGCTGCCGCCGGCTCAGGCGCGATCGTCCAGATCCCCTGGCCCGAGGAGTATCGCGCCATCGAAACGGGGAACTTCCAGTCCGACATCTCCCTCGCGAAGCGGGAACTCGGCTGGCTTCCGGTGACCCAGCTGGCCGAAGGGGTGGCCCGGACCGTCGCATTTTACCAGGACAACACGGTAGCAACCAAGTCGACCTCAGTGCTGGAGAAATCATGACGAGCAGGGAAAACGGCGTTCTCAACAAGGACTGGTTCTTCATCGCGCTTCTTTCGGCGCTTATCATTCTCTTCTTCAACAAGATCCTCTTCACCGACCAGATCATCCGGGCCTCGGACGTCATCACCCAGTTGTTCTGGGGGGCTAAGGCGACCCACGAACAGTCGCTGCTCGGTTTTTTGCAGTCCTTCCCGAACATCTTTCATGCCGACTGGGACACCTTAAGCGACGGTGGCCGGACCCTGGAGGGTGGCTGGAACGCCATCGGGCTCCTGGTGCACCGCTACCTGATCCAGCACTTCTTTCCCTTCCCCTCCTGCATTGCCTGGCTGGCGGTGCTTGCCATGTGCTGGGGCGCTGCCGGAACCTTCAAGTACTCGCGCCTCATCGGCGTGGGACGGCTGGGGGCCTTCACGGCGGGGCTCATCTACGTGCTCTGCACGGAGAACGCCTCGCTCATCAATGCGGGGCACATCCAGAAGCTGGAGGCGATCTGCTGGTTCCCCTGGGTCATCCTGTACCTGGAAAAGGCGCTTAAGGGGGGACGCCTGTTCCATTACGCCATGGCCGCGCTCATGCTCGCCCTGCAGTTCTTCCACATGCACTGGCAGATCTCCTTCTATAGCTGCCTCGCCGTGGCACTCTACTGCCTCTTCCACGCGGGGGCCGGGTTCCTGACCCAGAAGGGGGGCTACGCGCGCCCCTTCGGAAAGGAGCTGCTGCTGGTCGCGTTCATGGTGGCGCTCTTCTTCTCCACCATCGCCATGTCGTTTGCCCCGCTCTACAGCTGGTCGGGGCAGTCCGAGCGCGGCGACGCGACGGCGGGAAGCGTGACGGCGGGCGCCGACGCGGGGAACCCCGGCGCCGGCGCCGGCTCGGGCATCGGGTACGAGGAGGGGATGAGCTGGTCGCTCCCCCCGGAGGAGGTCCTGAGCTTCCTGGTCCCCGGACTGTTCGGGTTCTCCCGCCAGGAGGGGGGCGACGTCCCTCCCCCCGGCCAGACCTACTACTGGGGGAGGATGCGCTTCAGCCAGACCGGCAGCTACTTCGGACTGCTCCCCTGGTTCCTGATCCCGCTGCCGCTGCTCTTTCGCCGCGACCGCTACACCTGGTTCTTCAGCTTCCTTCTGGCCGCCACCCTGATCATGGCGCTGGGGAAATACACCTTCGTCTACCGCTTCATGTTCGAGCATCTCCCGGCCTTCTCCAAGTTCCGGGTCCCCAAGATGATCCTGTTCCTGTTCGCCTTCGGCACCGCGGTGCTGGCGGGGCGCGGGCTCGACACCCTGGTCCGGGGGACGGACGATCGCAAAAAACTCGGCCTCTGGATCGGCTGGTGCGCGGGGCTGGCGGTGCTGATTGCCCTTTTGTGGCTGGGACTCTGGTTCTCGGGGCAGAGCGTCGGCGACCTGATGGGCGATTACATCGGCGCCCCCACCCGCTACCAGTCGGGGGAACAGCTGGTCCAGGAGCGCTACGACTTCATGCTGCGCGAGGGGCTGATCGCCTGCGCCTGCGCCTGCGCCTACCTGGCCGCCTTTTTCGCCTGGTACCGGAAATGGCTCCCCTCCAGGCTTCTGGTCCCGGTGCTGGCCCTGCTGCTTCTGGGGGACCTCTGGCGGGTGAGCGAACATTTCATCGTGGTGACTGCAGCGCCGCAGGCCAACAAGGGGCAGGCCAAGAGCGAGGTGGTGACCTTCCTGGAGAAGAGGATGGACCACTACCGGATGCAGCCGATGGGGGACGAGAACGCCCACTACTATGCCGACTACGGTTTCGCCAACGTCTCGGCCTACGTCACCATCAGCGAGCGGCGCTACAAGGAGTTCCTGGACGCCTTTTCGCTTACCAGTGTCATGCCGGACCTCATGAACCTGAAGTACGTCGTCATGCCCGCCGCCGACTTCCGGAGCCAGCAGGCGGCGCTCTCCGCCAAGTATGCGCCGGTCTTCGCCTCGCCCAGCGGGCAGGTGGTGCTGGAGAACAGGAGCGTGCTCCCCAAAGCGTGGCTGGTACCTTCCGTCGTGGTGGTGACCGACCCCAGGCAGCGGGTCGGCATCATGAGCTCCGACCCCAACTTCAACCCCGCCCAGGTCGCCATGGTGGAGAGTCCGCCTCCGCTGCCGCTCGCCCCCTTCGGCCAGCCGGGGAGCCCGCTCGGCGCGGGGAGCGCCCGGCTGGAGAGCTATGAGGCCAACAGGATCAGGGTGAGCGCCACGGCGAGCGCCAACGCCCTGCTGGTGCTCGGGGAGAAGTACTACAAGGGGTGGTACGCCAAGGTCGACGGCAAAAAGGCGGAGATCTACCCGGTCGACCAGGTGCTGCGCGGGGTCTACCTGACGCCCGGGACCCATGCGGTCGAGTTCGACTTCGACCCGTTCCCCTTTCGGGTCGGCAAGTACCTGACCCTGGTCTCCCTCGCCTTCTTCGCCTGCCTTTTCGGGCGGGAATTCTGGGTGCGAAAGGCGGGGGCTAGGGGCTAGGGGCTGGGACTTGAGTGGCAGGGACTGAGGCACGAAATGGTCTTAAGGATGTGCTGCCTGCCGAAGGTGCGGCGTAAATAATGACCGCACTGCAGACCTGGGGATGGTTTCATGAAATCGACAACGATTGTGGTCCCTTGCTATAATGAAGCCAAACGCCTCTTGCCGGAGTTGTTCCTGGACGCGATGGGGAGCAATCCGAACCTTTCTTTTCTATTTGTTGACGATGGCAGCCGGGATACTACCGGTGAGATTCTGGATGCAATGAAACACAGAAATGCTGACCAGGTTGCAATACTAAGCCTTGAGAAGAATGTCGGAAAGGCAGAAGCGGTGCGGTGCGGAATTTTGAAGGTACTTGAAGGACCCTGCGACAATGTGGGCTATTGGGATGCCGACCTTGCGACCCCACTCGACGTAATCGGGGAATTTTGCGGCCTCCTCGATCGTGGAGATGCCGAAATCGTCATCGGCTCAAGGGTGCGCCTCTTGGGACGAAAGGTAGAGCGTAGGGCGTGGAGGCATTATCTGGGCAGGGTGTTCGCTACCTTTGCTTCCCTGCTTCTCGAAATGAAAATTTACGATTCGCAGTGTGGTGCCAAAATATTCCGGAACTCTCCACATCTCAGGCAGGTCTTTTCCCGCCCTTTCAAGGTGAAGTGGATTTTTGACGTGGAAATGTTCTCGAGATTTCCCCTGGTTCAGGAAATGCCCCCGGCAGAGCTCAGTTCCAGCGCCTGGGTCGAATTTCCCCTGTATTGTTGGGCTGACGTGAAGGGGTCCAAGGTGGGAGTAAAAGTGTATCTGCGGAGCGGCATCGATTTTTGCGTCCTGTTCTACCACCTGAGGACACCGGCGCGGACTGCCTATAAAAGATATCTGGCGACACCCGCAGCAAAATGACGTGGCGGCCGTTTCGACTGGTTTCCCCTGCCTTTGCCAGGGTGCAGAACTTCTTGAGGTGTGTATACATGAGTGATGTGCCGGAGCGCCGTACCTCCAAAGATGACCGCTGGATTGCCTTGGGTGTCGTGGCGGCCCTTGCTGCAGTGGTAACCGTTTACTACGGACCCTTTCTGCATAACTTCTTCTACTTCGACGATTTTCTTTACGTCGAAAACATGTACAAGGGGTTTCTTGATATTTTGCTCGGGTACAATACCTTTCGCATTGTGTCCAACCTTTCCTGGTGGCCACTTTTCCAACTCTCGGGCTTTGACCCTCTAGGGTATAATGCCTTTTCCTTCGGCATGCTCTTCATGGATGCGCTGATCTTCTATTTCCTGGCCAAGGCGTTTTTGAGAAATGCGGTAGTAGCCGCTCTGGCAGCGGTGCTCTTTGCCGGAGGTTCGGTAGGGGCTGATGCCCTTTTCTGGAAGTGCACCAATAGCACCCTGCTTTGCTTTTTCTTCTACAACCTCACCCTGCTTTGCTACTTCCGCCGGCGGCAAGAGGGCAAATCCGGCATTGGCATCGCCTCGCTGCTCGCCTTTGCTCTGGCCATTCTCAGCAAGGAGGAAGCCGCCTCACTCCCCGGCGTCCTGATTTTAGTGGAGTTCCTGTTACTGAAGGAGCGCAGCCCCGTGGCGGTGATCAAAAGAATCGCCCCCTACGGTGCCATCATTGTCTGCTACCTGGTGGGAAGCAGGGAATTCTTCGCTCTGGTTGGGCACCAGCAGGATCCCACCAAATTTTTCCAGGTGAGGCCGTGGCATACTCTGCTCACCCCTTGGAGCGTTTTCACGCTGCACCCTCAGGGCAGCTTTGATTTCTCCAATCCTTTCCTGTACTTGATTCCTGTTGCGCTTGCCTCGGCAATTTTCTGGGTCCCTCAAAAAAGGGAGCTGGCCCTTTGCTATGGCTGGATATTCCTCACGTTTGTCCCTCAAAGCCTGACCTCTCTGGGACAATTTTCTCCTCCGCTTCTGTCCAATTCAGTCAGCCGTTACCTGTTTCTCCCCTCGGCTGGAGCGGCGCTTGCCTTGGCTTTGGTGCTCGCCGGCATCGGATCCCGCTGGGGGAAAAAGGTGGGGGTGGCGGTATCTGTTGTTGTGCTGGGTTTATATTTTTCTGTACACTATGCGCGAGTACAGGAGCGGGGCAGCGAATGGGGCAGTAACGCCGAAAAGGTAAGGGAATTCGTTCAGGAATTGAGAAAAGTGGTGCCCCGGTTTCCCGCGAACTCCTGCGTCTTCGTCCTGAACAGTCCGACTGGACGAGCATATGTCCAGCAAGCGTTACGGGCTTCCTATGGCACTACCGATATCACCTGGATCGTGGACCCGTTGAAGTATCATCCGAAGGGGAATGAAAAAGGGTTTCTGATTGATTGCTCCTGGCTGGAAAATAGTGTGGTGGTCCAGGTGGAGGATTTCGAATCGGGCATGGCCCGGATGGCGCGATACCAGTGAAGAGGCGGGAGCTGGGGCTAAATATGGCTGTCGGGGCTGGATCAACTATGAAACCTGAAAAACAGGGCTGCTGGGACAGGGTTTTTTCCAAGGGCGCCGCCCAGGCGGTCTTCGCCGGCAGCGTCCTGTATCTGCTGGCAATCGCCAGCGTCGGCTGGAATTACATGCTGTCGCCGCTGTACGGCTTCCGACAGACGCAGACGGCCATCGCCGTGAGCTCGCTTTTGAAGGGCGGCCCCTGGCTCGCCTACGAGACTCCCATCCTGGGGCCTCCCTGGTCGATTCCCTTCGAGTTCCCCCTGTACCAGTGGCTGGTGGCACTGACTGCGAAATCGGGGCTGTTCGCCGTGGACCAGGCAGGCAGGTTCGTGAGCGAGCTCTTTTTCTTCCTCTCCCTTTACCCGCTCTTCAAGGTTCTGGGCTTTCTCAACATCTCCCCGCGCCAGCGTTACATCATCCTGGCCCTCTTCTGCCTGAGCCCGCAGTACCTTTTCTGGTCCCGCTCCTTCATGATCGAATCGACGGCGCTTTCCCTGTCGCTCTATTTCCTCTGGCTGGTTTTCCTCTGCCGGGAGCGGCTCGTCGAGGGGCGCAGCGCCCCCCTGCTGCTTGCCGCCGCAGCCTTGACCGGTGCCCTGGCGGGGGCGGTCAAGATCACCACGTTCTTCTGCTTCATGGCCGCCGCCTGCCTGGTTCTCGCGCTGTTCGCCGTCCAAACCTGTCGGTCCGCACGAGTTACCCGGCAAACCGCGCTGCGGTTTGCCCTGGCCGTTTGCGCCGTGGTCCTGGTACCGTTTCTTGCCGTCCTGGCCTGGACGGCATACGCCGATGCGCTCAAGATGCTAAACCCCATGGCGAGCTGGTTGGTTTCAAGTAATCTCAAAGGGTGGAACTTCGGCACCCTGGAGCAGAAGCTCAGCCTGAAGACCTGGCTCACCTTCTATCACAGAATACTGTCCGACCTGGCCGGCAACAGCCCGCTGGTCGCTGCCTCGGTTGCCGCGCTCCTCTGGTGCCGCAAGGAGCGCGCGGTCGTCGCCATCGTTTGCCTGGGACTTTTCCTGCTTGGCTTGGCGACGTTTACCAACCTCATGTATGTCCATACCTACTACTGCTATGCCAACGGCATCTTCCTGCTGGTAGCGCTCGGCGTCATCGTCACCGATCTGATGGAGAGCCGCAACGCATTCAAGCGGGGCACCGGCACCCTCCTCCTGGCCCTGATCATGTTTTTCTGTGTGAGGAGCTATTTTAAGGACCTTTGGAACCTGCAAAAACTGGACTTCGACTTTTCCCAGGTTACCGCTGCCGTCGATGCCCACAGCAAGGAGGACGATGTCTTCATCGTCTTCGGCAATACCTGGTCTTCCGAGATCCCTTACCATATCAAGCGGCGGGCAGTCCTGATAAGGGACTCCAATCTGAAGGACCCGGCATTGACGGGGTTGAAAAATGACCTGAAGGGGTACCACATCGGGGGGGTCGTGTTTTATACGCGGGACGGTTTCACCCGGGAGAACGAGCCCTTCATAGTAGCTGCCCTGCAGTTCTTCGGCGTGCGACCCGGCTTCAACTCGGTCTACCCTTGGTACAACTATAATTCCGAGCTGCTCATGGTCTTCAACCGGAACAGATGAAGGAAGCCGGGGACCGTCTTGCTGCACCGTTTTTGTCGCCCGCCCTAATGTTAAGAAAGGTCCCGGCTCCTGCCACGGGGAAACTGCGGCTCCCACCCACACCATTGCAACGAGGGGAACATGAACACCATTCTGATTACCGGATCGTCAGGTCTCATCGGCTCGGAAGTAACCACTTTTTTCCACCGGCACGGTTTTGAAGTACACGGAGTGGACAGCAACCAGCGGGCGGTCTTTTTCGGCCCGCAGGGGGATACTGCAAGCGCCAGGGCGCCGGGTTCATCCTGATCAGCACCAGCCGGGTCTACTCGATCAACCCCCTGGCGCAGCTCCCGGTGACGGTCACGGGTGAGGCGTTTTGCCTGCCGACTGATCACCCCTTGCCGCCGGGGGTGAGCCGGGAGGGGGTCAGCGAGCTCTTCGGCACTGCCCCCCCCATCTCCCTGTACGGCAGCACCAAGCTCGCCTCGGAAGTCCTGGCGCTGGAATACGGGGAGACCTTCGGCTTTCCGGTCTGGATCAACCGCTGCGGGGTGCTGGCGGGAGCCGGGCAGTTCGGCAAGGCCGACCAGGGGATCTTTGCCTACTGGATCAACGCGTATCTCGGGCGCCGCCCCTTGAAGTACCTCGGTTTCGGCGGCAGCGGGCACCAGGTGCGCGACTGTCTGCACCCCCGCGACCTGATCCCGCTTTTGCGCCAGCAGACCGGCGCACCGGATGGAAAACCGGCGCGGATCGTCAACCTCGGCGGCGGGGCGAGCCACGCCATGAGCCTGGCTGAACTGAGCCGCTGGTGCTCCGACCGCTTCGGGTCGCACACCGTGGCAGGCGAGCCGACCATGCGGCGCTTCGACATCCCCTGGCTGGTCATGGATGCGGCCCTAGCCGGGAACCTCTGGGACTGGCGGCCGCAGACGAGCCTTATGGAAATTCTGGAAGAAATTGCGCTCCATGCCGAGCAGAATCCCCATTGGCTGGAGCTTTCGGGAGCCTGGTCATGACCGGAGAACATGCTGCGCCCCTGCGGCTGCTGTCGGTGGTGATGCCGGCTCGCGACGAGGAAGGGTGCATCTGCTCCACGGTCCAGCACCTCAACCTGGAGCTGAGGCTGCGGGAGGTGCCGCATGAAATCGTCGTCGTCGATGACGGCAGCTGCGACGCCACCTGGAGGCTGCTGAGCGAACTCTCTGCGAGCATGCCGGAGTTGAGGCCGGTGCAGAACCAAGGGACGCATGGTTTCGGGCGTGCCATCATCTGCGGCCTGGACAACATGAAAGGAGACGCGGTCGTCATCATGATGGCCGATGAGTCGGATGACTGCCGGGATGCGGTGCGCTACTGGGAAATGCTCAACTTGGGGTACGACTGCGTCTTCGGCAGCCGGTTCATGAAGGGGGGAGGGACCATCGATTACCCCTGGCTCAAGTACGTGGTGAACCGCTGCGCCAACACCTTTCTCAAGACGCTCTTCCGGATAGGTCTCAATGACACCACCAATGCCTTCAAGGCGTACCGCCGGGAGGTCATCGAGGGGTGCCGTCCGCTTATCGCACCCCACTTCAACCTCACGGTGGAACTCCCCCTCAAGGCGATAGTCCGGGGCTTCAGCTGGACCGTGATACCGATCACCTGGAAAAACCGGCGCTCGGGCGTCGCGAAGTTGAAGATGAAGGAAATGGGGAGCCGTTACCTTTTTATCTGCCTCTACATCTGGCTGGAAAAATACCTCTCCCGCGGCGATTACCGGAAGAGGTGATCCTTTGGCTTCAAGAAAAAGCTATGGACCTAACGCCAAGTCGCAAAGGGCAACTAGCCGCCAAGGGAGACTGGGACTTTTGATTTGGTTCCTGAGGGATAATCATTGATCCTGCATTGTAGCGATAATGAGACGCTGGACGAGCTCTCCGGGTACGGCCTGCGTCTGGTCCAGCCGCGCCACGGCTACCGTTTCTCTCTCGACCCGCTGCTCCTGGCCGACTTCGCGGGGGTGCGCCGGGGCGAGCGGGCCGTCGACCTCGGCACCGGCTGCGGCGTGGTTGCGCTGCTTCTGGCCCGGCTGGAGCGGTCCTGCACGGTGACCGGGGTGGAGTTCCAGCCGGCGATGGCGCAGATCGCCACCCGCAACGTCGTCCTGAACGATCTCTCGGCGCGCATCGACATCGTCTCCGCTGATGTCGTCTCCCTGAAGGTGCGCTTCCCGGTCGACAGCTTCGACCTGGTGGTCTCCAACCCCCCCTACCGGCGCCCGGGAACCGGCAAGGTGAGCCCGCGCCAGGGGCGCGACGACGCGCGGCACGAGACGAGCGCCACCCTCGCCGACTTCCTGGCCGCCGCCAAATTCCTGGTGAAGCCCTCCGGCCGGATCTGCTTCATCTACCACACCTGCCGTCTGGCGGAACTGATGGCGCAGGCAGCCCTGCAGAAGCTCGGCGTGCTCCGGCTGCGCCTGGTGCACGGCAACAGCACGGCCGACGCTCGTATGTTCCTGGTGGAACTGGTCAAAGGACGAGTCGGCGAGTTGCGGGTCGAGCCGCCATTGATAGTGCGCGACCACGACGGCGGCTACAGCGGGGAAAAGGTGGCGATCCACCAGGGGAAAAAACGGGTTTGCCACGGAGACACGGAGGTCACGGAGAAAGGCGAAAGGCAAATCGAGCAGATCTGAGGCGGCAATAGTGGTAGGTAAGCTCTGCAGTTAACTGTTTTTCTGCTTGTCGTTGCTCTTCGGTTTAAATGTGTGGATAATGTACCTCGAAAGTTACTTGCTCTCACGATCCTTTCTGATCAGTCTGTCGAAGACGGCACGAAGATCGGGATCCGTTACGGAGTCTGATTGCTCGCTGATCCAGCTGAGTTCGTCGGGCGTAAGCTGGCGCCGCTTCTGCACCCAGGGTGCGGCGGGGGGGGGCGGGGCGCTCACCCGCCCAGCCTTCATGTTGATCTCCCGGACCATCTCCTGGTGCAGCTCCCCGTTCACCTTGCAGATCAGCTCCTTTTTCAGGAAGCTGAGCTGCTGCATCCAGGGGGCGCTGTCGACGGTGAGGGTGAGGGTGCCGTCCCGGTAGGCCGAGGGCTGCGCATGGAGGGCGATGCGGCTTCCCACCGCCTGCTCCCAGACCACCCAGATGCGCCCCTCGTCGAGCAGCTTCTCGGCTGGCGTGCCGCGCAACACGGTGCTCAGCACATCCGCGACCGCCTGGGGCCTGCGCATCTTGGGGCGTTTGCTAGCCAACGTTGTTTTTCTTTCGGTGCAGTCTGCCACCCAGAAACTGCCCGGCTACCGTGCTGGCCAGGGTGAAGGGGATGAACTGCACCCCGAGACCCGTCCTGATTCTGGCGTAGAAGATGAGCGGAATGGAGATGTGGATGTAAAACCACCACCCGGGGGAAAACTTGCGACAGCCCTGACGCAGGTATCCCAGGGGGACGTTGACGGCGGCCGCCATGATCATGACAACGGCTACTAGTATGGCTGTCTGCATGCATTACCTCGTGAAGCATGGATAGTATGAATTATCAGCGTCTTTGTCAATGCGGTTCTCATTATCGAGGCGACAGACGCAAAAGGAGCGGTTGTGGTACGAGACGGCGATTACGTGGCGGTATTCAACTCGGTGCACCGGGTCATGGAGGCCGAGAAGCTCCTGAAGGATCTGCGTCTGGCCGTCCTGCTGATTCCGGCCCCGCGCGCCCTGGCAGCGGACTGCGGCCTGGCCCTGCGCTACGCGGAGGATGCCCGCGGGGAGGTGGAAGGGGCCCTGGCCAAAAACGGCCTCCTGCCCCGGGAGCTGTACCGGAAAACGGGCGGCGGCTTCACGAAACTGGAGGTGGAGCTATGAAAGAGCTGGATGTGAGGGGGCTTAGCTGCCCGGCGCCGGTGGTGTCGGTGAAGCGGGCGCTGGAGGCGGGCGAGGGGGAGCTGCGCGTCATTTTGGACAACGGCGCGCCGCGGGAGAACGTGCGGCGCTTCGCCCAGGGGCGCGGCTACAGCGTGCAGGAGGAGCCGTTCGAGGGGGGCTTCGCCCTGACCCTGGCCGGCGAACCGAAACCGAAGCTGCAGGGGAGCGGCCAGGCGGCGGGCCCGCTGGTCATGCTGGTGGGGAGCGACCGGCTGGGGGACGGGCCGGAGGAGCTGGGGCGGCTTTTGATGCGCAACTTCCTCATGACGCTCCCCGAATTGGGCGAGCTGCCGGACCGGATGCTCTTCGTCAATACCGGGGTCCTGTTGACCGCCGCCGGCTCCGAGGTGCTCGAGGCGCTGGAGGCGCTGGGGAACCGCGGGGTGGAACTCCTCTCCTGCGGGGTCTGCCTTGATTTCTTCCAGAAGAAGGAATCGCTGGGCGCCGGCGGGGTGACCAACATGTTCACCATAGCCGAAAGCCTCGTGGGCGCGCGCTCCGTCGTCAGGCTTTAGAGGCAGGGGCCAGGGACCAGGGGGTGGTAACTAGTTCCCAGTCCCTGTTTTTTCCTTGACTTTGTGTAGCCATATCCACTAAAGTGACTCTCTTGCCGCGGGATACCTGTGCGCTTTTGCCGGCACACCCCACGGCCTAACAGGATTTACTGCGCAGTTACGGTATGTTATAGGATTTTGATGTTCGCAAGCCTCTCCGATAAACTGGACCTGGTCTTCAAGAAACTCCGCGGCCAGGGTGTCATGACCGAGGATAACGTCAAGGATGCGCTGCGCGAAGTGCGCCTGGCGCTCCTCGAAGCGGACGTGAATTTCAAGGTCGTCAAGGATTTCGTGGAAAGGGTGCGGGGGCGCGCCGTCGGCACCGAGGTGCTGCAAAGCCTCGCCCCCGGCCAGCAGGTCATCAAGATCGTCCATGACGAGCTGGTGCTCCTCATGGGGGGCGGGGAGGACAACTCCCTCGACCTGGCCGCCAAACCGCCGGTCGCCATCATGATGGTCGGTCTGCAGGGCGCCGGGAAGACCACCTCCTGCGGCAAGCTCGCCCGCTACCTGAAGCTGCAGCGCAAAAAGACCTTGCTGGTCCCGGCCGACGTCTACCGCCCGGCCGCCATCGAGCAGCTGAAGGTGCTGGGGCGCCAGCTCGACATCGAGGTGTTCGACTCACAGGCGGACCAGAAGCCGCTCGACATCTGCCGCGCCGCCCTGCGCCACGCGACCTTGAACGCGATCGACGTGGTGATCCTTGACACCGCCGGCCGCCACCAGATAGACGACTACCTGATGGAGGAGCTGGAGGGGATCCGGGACGAGCTGGCCCCGCGCGAGATCCTGTTCGTGGCGGACGCCATGACCGGCCAGGAAGCGGTCAACGTCGCTGCCGGCTTCAACGACCGCCTGGGGATCACCGGCGTCATCCTCACCAAGCTGGACGGCGACGCCAAGGGTGGGGCGGCACTCTCCATCAAGGCGGTGACCGGCAAGCCGGTCAAGTTCGTGGGCCTGGGCGAGAAGCTGGACGCCCTCGACGTGTTCCACGCCGACCGCCTGGTTTCCCGCATCCTCGGCATGGGGGACGTGCTCACCCTGATCGAGAAGGCGCAGTCGACCTTCGACGAGAAGGAGTCGGCGCGCCTCACCGAGAAGCTCAAAAAGAGCCAGTTCGACCTGGAAGATTTCCGCAGCCAGCTGCAGCAGATCAAGAAGATGGGCTCCCTGGAGTCGATCATGGGCATGATCCCCGGCATGGGTAAGGCGATGAAGCAGATGCAGGGGGCCCAGCCCTCCGAGCGCGACCTGAAAAGGATCGAGGCGATCATCGACTCCATGACCCCCAAGGAGCGGGCGAACCACACCATCCTGAACGGCAGCCGGCGCCTGAGGATTGCCAAGGGGAGCGGCACCAGCATCCAGGAGGTGAACCAGCTCATCAAGCGTTTCACCGAGGCGCAGCGGGTGGTGAAGCAGCTGCAGAAGATGGGCCCCAAGGGGCTTTTAAAGGGAATGAAGGGGATGGGGAAAGGGATGATGCCTTTTTAGTCGCGACCCTTTGACGATAGCGGCAATTGAAGTGAGATTAGACGGTTACCGAACACCAATCACGAAAGACACGTTCACGGATTGAAAAATCCGGAAATACCAGGAGGAAGAAATGTCAGTAAAGATCAGACTTGCTCGCGCGGGCGCCAAGAAGAAACCCTTTTACCAGGTAGTAGTTGCCGACTGCCGCTGCCGCAGGGACGGACGTTTCATCGAGAACGTCGGCACCTACGACCCCCACAAGAACCCGGCGGTATTCAACCTGGACGAAGCGCAGACCCTTGAGTGGTTGGGCAAAGGCGCACAGCCTACCGACACCGTGAAGCAGATCCTGAAGAAAGTCGGCATCTGGGAGAAGTTCGTGGCCCAGGCCGTCGTATCGGCTGCTTAATGCTCGTCTGCTCCGGCTAGCCGGATATCCCACGACTCAAGAGGGTGCGACATGAAAGAGCTTGTAGAAACCATCGCTAAGGCACTTGTAGATGACCCGAGCCAGGTGAAAGCAACCGAGGAGTTGGAAGAAGAAACCAACGTCATCAAGCTCACTGTTGCAAAGGAAGACATGGGACGCATCATCGGCAAGGAAGGGCGCACCGCGAAGGCGATCCGCACCCTCCTGAACGCCGTATCCACCAAGGACAACAAGAAGGCGATCCTGAAGATTGTTGAGTGATAGATGCCGGATAGCTTGAAGACTGTGCTTATAGGTAAGATCCAGGCAACGCAGGGGATCCGGGGGCAGCTCCGGGTCATCCCCTTCGCGGGGGATGCCTCCAGCATCTCCCAGCTGGAAAGCGTGATGATCAAGGCACCAAGCGGGGCACTGGAGCGTTTCCCGGTGGTCTCCGCGAAGGCGCACGGCAAGAGGGTGATCCTGACCCTGAAGCCCTTTGACAACATCAACCAGGTGCTGCACCTGGTCGGCCGCGAACTGTACGCCGACCGGGGGAGCCTCCCGGAACTCCCCTCCGACGAGTTTTACTGGTCGGACCTGATCGGTCTTCAGGTCACGACCGAGGCGGGGGAAGCGCTGGGGGAACTGGTCGACATCATCGAGACCGGCAGCAACGACGTGTACGTGGTAAGGCTGGAGGGGCGCGAGGTGCTGATCCCCGCGCTCGAGGATGTGGTGCTGTCGGTGGACCTGGCGGCAAACAGCATGACGGTCTCTCTTCCCGAGGGGCTCCTCGATCTATGAAATTCGACATACTTACGCTGTTCCCGGCCATGTTCGACGGCCCGCTGACGGAGAGCATCCTGAAGCGCGCCTGCGAGAACGGGCTCCTTGAAGTGGTACTGCACAACATCCGCGACTGGGCGCTCGACAAGCACGCCACGGCCGACGACTCCCCCTACGGAGGGGGCGCCGGCAGGGTGATGAAGGTGGAACCGATCGCCCTGGCGATCGAAGCCGTCAAGCTTGGAAGCCCCCATGCCAGGGTGATACTGACCACCCCCTGCGGGCGCCCCTTCAACCACCAGGTTGCCGAGGAGCTTTCCCGGGAGGAAGAGGTCATCATCATCTGCGGCCGCTACGAAGGGGTCGACGAGCGGGTGCGCACCCTGTTCGTGGACGACGAGATCTCCCTGGGGGATTTCGTCCTGACCGGCGGGGAGATCGCCGCCATGGTGATCGTGGACGCCGTGGCCCGCCTGGTCCCGGGGGTACTCGGCTCGGGCGATTCGGCGCTCTACGATTCCTTCGCCGACGGCCTCCTGGAGTACCCGCAGTACACGCGGCCTCCCGAATTTCGGGGTGAGCAGGTTCCCGACGTGCTCCTTTCCGGCAACCATGCCGAGATCGCCAAGTGGCGGCGCAAGGAGTCGATCAGGAGAACCCTCGCCTCGCGTCCCGAGCTCCTCGACGCTGTCGAGTGGAGCAAGGCGGACAAGAAGCTTCTGGCGGAGTTGGGCAGGTGAGCCCCGCCTGCCGCCTGAGCATCGCGCTGGTCCACTATCCGGTTTGGAACAAGAACCAGGAGGTGGTGGCGACGGCAGTGACGAACCTGGACATCCACGACATAGCCAGAAGCGCCCGCACTTTCGGGGTGGCGCGCTACTACATCGTGACCCCGCTGGCCGAGCAGCAAAAGCTCGTAGAGAAGATCAGGCAGCACTGGATCGAGGGGTGGGGGGCAGGCTACAACCCGAAACGCAAAATGGCCCTTGAGCTGTTGCAGACCGAGAGCTCACTCGATGACGCGCTCAGGGACATCGAGGCGCGCACCGGCCGCCGGGCGAAGCTTGTCGTGACGGGTGCCGCGGGAAGGGGGAACTCGGTCAGCTTCGCCGGTCTGAAAGGGGTCATGGAGGCCGAGGCGGATCAGCACTATCTGCTGCTCCTGGGGACCGGCTGGGGGCTCACCGAGGAGGTCTTCAACAGGGGCGATTACCTGCTGGAGCCGATCAGCGGCGGCAGCGATTACAACCACCTCTCGGTCAGGAGCGCGGCGGCGATCATGCTGGACCGGCTCTTCGGGCGCTAGGTCGAGCGCTATAGGAGCGTCCTTTGGGAAGCGAAATTAAGCGGCAGGAATGCCGCTTTTGGACACCGGTTTGGGTTTCAAATTGAAATTGGATGCAGCCAGGTTGTTTAAGAAGGAATTTTGGGCGGTTTTTATCTTGCAGAACTAAAGGTTACAGATAAGGGAGGAAGTGGAAAATGAACAAGATTGATTTTATCGAAATGGAACAGATGAAGAAGAACATCCCCAAATTTACCCCTGGCGACACCATCAAGGTCCAGGTAAAGATTGTCGAGGGCGACAAGAGCCGTATCCAGGCGTTCCAGGGCGTTTGCCTTGGCCGTCAGAATGGCGGGATCCGCGAGTCTTTCACGGTGCGCAAGATCTCCAACGGCGTCGGCGTCGAGAGGGTCTTCCCGCTGCACTCCCCGATCGTCGAGGCGATCGAGGTGATCACCCGCGGCCAGGTCCGTCGCGCGAAGCTTTACTACCTGCGCAAGCTGCGCGGCAAGGCTTCCAGGATCAAGGAAAGAAAATACATCGCTGGCCAGTAGGCCGAAAGCCCAAAAGCCCCGGTCCACCGACCGGGGCTTTTTTTTGGCCTTTGCCAATCCAACCCTCTCCCTCGCCCTCCGGGTGAGGGAGAGGGTTTTCAGGGGGATCCCCTCAAGGGGTGAAGACCTTTTTAACCGACTCATGACCCGTACTGAAAGAGGATTAGCCACTGACTTCCAGGATCCCCACGCTCTTTCCCGACACTCCGCTCGACCTGCACGCCTTTGAGATGGAGGCAGCCCGGCACGGCTACCGCTGCGTCGCGGGGGTGGACGAGGCCGGCCGCGGCCCCCTGGCCGGGCCGGTGGTCGCGGCTGCGGTGATCCTGCCGGACGGGCTGATCCTGCCCCGAGTCGATGACTCCAAGAAGCTGAGCCCGGAGCTGCGCGACGAGCTCTTCGACATCATCTCGGCCGAGGCGCTCGCCGTCGGCGTCGGTTTCGGCGACCACGAGCTGGTGGACCGGATCAACATCCTCCAGGCGACCCTCTCGGCCATGCGCGATGCCGTCCTCAGCCTGGACCGGACGCCGGATTTTCTCCTCATCGACGGCATCTCCGGGATCCCGATGAACATAGCGCAGCGCACCATCAAGAAGGGGGATTCCCTGAGCTATTCCATAGCGGCCGCCTCCATCATCGCCAAGGTGACCCGGGACCGGCTCATGGTGCAGTACGACGCGCTCTACCCGGGGTACGGCTTCGCCGCCCACAAGGGGTACGGTGCCGCCTCGCACCTGGCGGCGATCGCGAGCCTCGGCCCCTCGCCGATTCACCGCAGGAGTTTCCGCGGGGTGAAGGAGCATGTGGCATCGCTTCCTGAAGCGGGACTCTTGGCCGGGGACTTTGGCCTGTTTCCCGGGTTTTGAGATCAAAGTTAAAGACCTGGCCCGAACTTGCTGCTACACTGGGTAAGCTGGCTCAGCCTGAGATACTCTGAGCAGGGGTTTTATGGAAAAAAAGAGCGGCAACAGCTCCCTTGGGGTGATGGGGGAATCGATAGCCGCGACCTTTTTGAAGGGCGCGGGTTTTTCCATTGTCGAGCGCAATTTCCGCTGTGTCTGCGGAGAGCTGGACATCGTTGCGCGGGATGGGAGAACCGTCGTCTTTATTTTGGTGAAGTGCCGCAACTATGACAGCTACGGCCCGCCGCAGCTTGCCGTGACTCCCTTCAAACAGCGGCAGATCTCCAAGGCTGCCCTGGTCTGGCTCTCCAAAAGACGGCTCTACGACGCCGAGGCGCGTTTCGATGTGGTTGCCATCGTGCTGCATGCCGACGACCTCCCCGAGATAGAGCACATCAGGAATGCTTTCGATCTGGCCTACTGAAAAACGAGGTGCATAAATGCAGACCGTGACTATCATTTACCGCCTGGCGGTAGCTCTTTGGCTGGGTGGAGCCGCACTCTTCACCTTCGTGCTCACCCCGCTGCTGTTTCGCTCCGAGAGCCGGGACGTCGCGGCGCGCATCGTCGGGCTCTTCTTTCCGGGCTATTTCCGCTGGGGGGTCGTCTGCGGGGCCATCGCCCTCATCTGCCGGATCGTTCGCGCCGGACGCGTGCTGGAACCCTCCGCCCTGATTCTCCTCGTCATCCTGATGCTCGTCTCCTTCCAGGCCTTCTACGTGGAACCGCAGGCAGCTGCCCTGAAACGCGAGATCGGCTCCTTCGAGACGACCTCCAAGGACCACCCGCTCAGGCGCCAGTTCTCCAAGCTGCACGGCATCTCCGCCGTATGCAACCTCTCGGTCATCGTCGGCGGCGTGGCGCTGGTGGCCCTCTTCTAGTTTGCAAACGGTTTCGCGCTGTGCTAGTAATTAGGAAAAAATCGCGGAGACTCTCATGGATTTTACCGTCGCCCTTGCCCAGATCAAGCCGAAGCTCGGCTGCCTGGATGACAACCTGGCACTGATCGAGGCCGCCATCGAGAAGGGGATTGCCGGGGGGGCTCAGCTCGTCGTCTTTCCCGAGCTGGCACTTACCGGGTATTTTCTGAAGGACCTGGTCCCGGAGGTGGCGATTCGGCTGGACGCGCCGCAGATAGCGAGGCTGAAAATCCTCTCCCGGCGCATCTCGATCGCGGTCGGACTGGTGGAGGTCAGCGCCGACTACCGCTTTTTCAACACCGCGCTCTACCTGGAAGAGGGCGAAATCCGGCACCTGCACCGGAAGGTGTATCTGCCGACCTACGGTTTGTTCGACGAGCAGCGCTACCTGGCCCGCGGCGAGCGCTTCCGCGCCTTCGACACCCGCTTCGGCAGGGTGGGGATGCTGATCTGCGAGGACATGTGGCACCTTTCCGCCCCCTACATCCTCGCCATGGATGGCGCCACCACCCTGATCTGCCTCTCCTCGAGCCCGGGGCGCGGCATCAGCGAGGCGGAGGGGCTCGGCTCGGCAGCCGCCTGGCAGAGGCTCACCTCGACGACGGCGATGTTCCTCAACTGCCGGGTGTTCTACTGCAACCGGGTCGGCTACGAGGACGGCATCAATTTCTGGGGGGGGAGCGAGGCGATCGCCCCCTCGGGCGAGGTTAGCGCGCGCGGGATGCTGCTGGAGGAGGATTTCGTCCTGGCCCGGGTTGACGAGGGGGCGCTCAGGCGCGAGCGGATCTTCTCCCCCATGATGCGGGACGAGAACCTGGCGGTCACGGTGAAGGAGCTCAAGCGAATCGACAGGGAGAGGGGGGTCTGATGGGCGCACTGACGGTGAACACGGCGCTGTTGCGCAGGATCCTGGTCGGCTTCGTGCGCGACGAGGTGACCAAGGTCGGTGTCAAAAAGGGGGTGCTCGGGCTCTCCGGCGGGATAGACTCGGCACTGGTGGCCTTCATCGCCGCCGAAGCGCTCGGTCCCGAGAACGTCCACGCCTACACCATGCCGTACCGCACCAGCAACCCGGAAAGCGAGGCCCATGCCAAGCTGGTGGCGGACGCGCTCGGCATCAACTACCGGGTGCTGGAGATCACCCCGATGGTGGACGCCTATTTCGCTCTGGTGCCGGACGCGGACAACATGCGGCGCGGCAACAAGATGGCGCGCGAGCGGATGACCATCCTGTACGACAACTCCGCGGCGGTCGGGGGACTGGTGCTCGGCACCAGCAACAAGACCGAGCTGCTCCTGGGGTACGGCACCCTGCACGGCGACATGGCGAGCGCCCTGAACCCGATCGGCGACATCTACAAGAGCCAGGTCTGGGAGCTTTCCGAGGCTTTCGGGGTGCCGCGCGAGGTGATTGACAAGAAGCCGTCGGCCGACCTCTGGGCGGGTCAGACCGACGAGCAGGAACTAGGCTTCAGCTACCGCGATGCCGACGAGCTTCTGTACCGGATGGTGGACCAGCGCATGAGCCGCGACGAGCTGATCGCGGCCGGCTTCGCCCCGGCGTTCATCGACAACGTGCACCAGAAGGTGCAGGGCTCCCACTTCAAAAGGCGTCTGCCGGTGATCGCCAAGGTTTCCAACCGCACCATCGACCGCGACTTCCGCTACGCCCGGGACTGGGGGAAGTGAGCGGAACTCTCTACATCGTAGCCACGCCGATCGGCAACCTCGAGGACATCACGTTGCGGGCGCTGCGCATCCTGAAGGAGGCGGACCTGGTCGCGGCGGAAGACACCCGCCACTCCAGAAAGCTCTTGACCCATTTCGGCATCTCCCGCCCGCTCACCTCGTACTTCGACCACAACAAGGACCTCAAGGGCGATTACATCCTGGAGAGGCTGCTCCAGGGGCTCAGCGTCGCTCTGGTGACCGACGCCGGGACCCCCTGCGTCTCCGACCCCGGCTACCAGCTGGTGCGCGACGCCATTGCGGCGGGGCTGAACGTGGTGCCGATCCCGGGGGCCTGCGCCGCCATCACCGCGCTTTGCGCTTCGGGGCTCGCCACGGACAACTTCACCTTCGCGGGGTTTCTGCCCAACCGCCAGGGGAAAAGGCGCGAAAGGCTGCAGTCGCTTTCCGGCGAGCGGGCGCTGCTCATCTTCTACGAATCGCCCAAAAGGGTGCTGGCGACCCTGCGCGACATGCTGGAGATCCTCGGCGACCGCGAGGTGGTGCTGGCCCGGGAACTGACCAAGCTGTATGAGGAGTTCCTGCGCGGCAAACTCTCCGAGCTGATCGCACAGCTGGAGGAGCGCGATATCAGGGGAGAGGTGGCGATCCTGGTCACCCCGGCAGGCGAGCCCCCCCTCCCCGATACCCCGCAGATGGAGGAGCTTTTGAGCCGCTATCTTGCCTCGGGCGAGCTCTCGCTGAAGGACGCGGTGAAGAGGGTGTCCAAGGAGACGGGCCTTGCCAAGAGTGCCGTGTACGCCGAGGCACTCCGGCAGAAAGGGTAGGCCGCGGGGGGATGTTAGGCGAGTCTGCTGCCGTTGGGCACGGTCCGCTCGGGAACGGCGAGGACGATGGCGCCGGTCTCGTCGGGAAAACCGGTGATGAGCACCTCAGAGAAGAAACGCCCGATCTGCTTAGTGGGAAAGTTCAGCACGCCGATCACCTGCTTTCCCACCAGCTCCTCCCGAGTGTAGAGCCTGGTGATCTGGGCGCTCGACTTCTTGACCCCCGCCGCGCCAAAATCCACCAGCAGCTGGTACGCCGGGCTGCGCGCCTCCGGGAACTCCTCCACCTCCATGACGGTGCCGACCCGGATCTCCACCCGCTCGAAATCACCCCAACCGATCTCTTCCATCGTTACTCCCGAGTCCCCGGCTCTGACACCCTTGTTGTAGGATTCCTGCGACCATGCAGCAGACGTACGATCTCAATCGCATCGGAGCTTACCGGGTGGTAGTACACGACATGACTGCCCACATTGCCCTTTCTATATCCAAACTTTAAATCGCTGCAGTCCTTCCCTTTCAGCGGGTTGGCAGCCACCTGCTGAAAGGTGGCGTCGAACATCGCCAGGTATCTGTTGCGCTGCTCTCGCCCCCAAGGATTTTCCGAAGAGCGACCGATAACTTTCAAGGCGCTCTTAGCCTCATTCGTTAAAGTGAAGTGGGGCATCAGTTGGAGTCTTCGCTATCAAGTTCCTGAATGAGATCACTTAGTGAGTACCCGGCAGTGCCGCTTTTTTCGCCTTCTGTAAGTGCCAGGCGTAACAAGGAGATCTTCGCTTGCTGCTCTTCAAGGAGTCGTAACCCCGCTCGAATTGCTGTCATGCTATAATATTTATTGGTATTGTTCCAGCCGGGAAAGCGGAGAGCGCTAAGCCGCTCCCCCCGAGAAAAAGAGCCGAAACGCCTCGACCGTCCGCTCCACGTCCTGCGCCGTCACGTCCAGGTGGGTCACCAGCCGCAGGCTCTCGCCGGCGCCCAAGAGGATCCCCTGGGCCGCAAGTGTCTCGCGCAGTCTGGCGGCGCTCCCGGCGGGGGGCGTCACGAAGAGGATGTTGGTGTTGGCCGGGGCTACCGCCACCCCTTCGATGCTCGCCAACCCGTCAGCCAAAAGCCGCGCATTTTGGTGGTCCTCGGCGAGCCGCTCGATGTTGTGCTCCAGGGCATAGATGCACGCCGCCGCGAGTATGCCGGACTGGCGCATCCCGCCGCCCGCCACCTTGCGCCAGCGGTGGGCCCTGTTGATCAATGCCGCGCTGCCGCAGAGCACGGAGCCGACCGGCGCTCCGAGCCCCTTGGAGAGACAGACCGATACCGAATCGAAATGGGAGGCGATCTCCCGGACCGGCACCCCCAGTTCCACGGCGGCGTTGAAGACGCGCGCACCGTCCAGGTGAAGCGAGAGACCATGGTGTCTCGCGCAGGCATTGGCCCGGCCGAGGTAGTCCAGGGGGAGCACGCGGCCCCCCTGGGTATTCTCCAGGCAGAGGAGCCTGGTCACCGCATGGTGGTGGTCGGGGGACTTCACGGCACGGGAAACCCTGGCGAGGTCGAGTGTTCCGTCGGACTCGAAATCGAGCGGCTGGGGCTGGATCCCCCCGAATATCGCGCCGCCGCCACCTTCCCAGCGGTAGATGTGGGCGTCCTGACCGGCTATGTGCTCGTCACCCCGGCCGCAGTGGGAAAGCAGGGCGAGCAGGTTACTCATGGTGCCGCTGGGAACGAAGAGCGCCGCCTCCTTGCCGAGCATCCCGGCGGCGAGCGACTCCAGCCTGTTCACCGTCGGGTCTTCGCCGTAGACGTCGTCCCCAACCTGAGCCTCTGCCATGGCCCGGCGCATCGCGGCCGTGGGGCGGGTAACCGTATCGCTTCTTAGATCGACTCTCTTCATACACTCCTCTGAAATACCGCATAAAATTGCCGCCTGCTGGCAGCTTCTGCCAGCTCCAACTTGCGGCAAAGATAAGGGGACCGGCTCTCAAGTGCCGGCCCCCCTCAGGATGATCCAGATCGAACACTCAAAGCCATGACCCCGCAGGACCGCTTCCCTGATGCCAGCCCTGGTCCTTGTCAGGATACTCATCGAACTTGTCGCCTATAGCATGTACAAGAATTGAGGACGGTTTGGCAACTTAAAACTTATCGGCAAGTCAAATGTTCCGATATGCTAGGAGACGCCCGGGGGTCGGCGCAGTGATCCCTTACCCCAGCTGCCCGGAAACGTCATTGCCGCGGCGAATTTGGCGCCCCGCAGAGCTCCCCTTGCGGGTTGACGCAGACCGGGCGCTACCCCATGCGGAACCTGCTTTCCCACGGCTTTTCGCCCTGCGCCACGCTCACCCCGTGGTCCGGGTTGGCTGCCAGGTGCTTCAGGATGCTGAAAATGGTTTCCACCTCCTCGGGGCGCGCGAGGGCCAGGGCGCACTCCTCGCAGGTGAAGGCCCGGTCCTTCTGGGATTGCAGCATCGCGAGGATCTCGCCCTGCAGCGCCAGCACGGTGCCGGCCGCCTTCTTGCCGGCCTCGACTCCCGGCTGGTGGTAGGCGTTCACGTTGATCAGCGACGCGTAGAGGCCGACCGCACGCTCGTACAGGGCGATGAGCACCCCGACGGAGGTCGGCGAGATCTCCTCGACGCTGATGGTGATGGACTCCCTGCCGTTGTCGTAGAGCGCGGCCCGGGTCCCCTGGAAAAAACCGGAGAGGTAGTCGCCCGAGGTGGCTCCCGGTTCGACCGCCAGCGAGGCGCCGGACCGGTCCTTGAGCACCTCGATGAAGGTGGCGAAGAAGTTGTGCACACCCTCGCGCAGCTGCTGCACGTAGGCATGCTGGTCCGTGGATCCCTTGTTCCCGTACACCGCGATCCCCTGCTGCACCAGGTTTCCCTCCAGGTCCCGCTCCTTGCCGAGCGATTCCATGATGAGCTGCTGCAGGTAGCGGGAAAAAAGGAGCAGGCGGTCCTTGTAGGGGAGAATCACCATGTCGCGCGCGCCCTTGCCTGCGGTGGCGTGAAACCAGGAGAGCGCGAGCAGGGCCGCAGGGTTCTTCGCGGTTACCGTGCGGCGGGTGCTCCGGTCGCAGCGCCCGGCCCCCTCCAGCAACTGGTCGATGTCGATACCCTGGAGGGCTGCGGGAAGAAGTCCCACTGCGGAGGTGACGGAGCTCCTGCCGCCGACCCAGTCCCACATCGGGAAACGGGCGAGCCACCTCTGTTGCGAGGCGGTGCGGTCCAGCTCGCTGTCGGCGCCGGTGACCGCGACCGCGTGGGCGGCAAAGTTGAGATCGGCCTGGGCAAAGGCCTGGCGCGCCTCGAGCATGCCGTTACGGGTTTCCTTGGTGCCGCCGCTCTTGGAGATGACGATGACCAGCGTCTGCGCCAGGGCCGGCCCGAGTTCGGCGATGACCCGGTCCATGCCGTCGGGGTCGGTGTTGTCGAAGAAGTAGGGGCGCATCCGGTCACCCGCCCCCCCCAGGCTGTCGGCCACAAACTGCGGCCCCAGTGCCGAGCCGCCGATCCCGATGATGAGCAGCCTGGTGAAGCGGCCGCCGTCGGGCGCCGCTATGTTCCCCGCGTGCACCGAGGCGGCGAAGGCCTTGACCGAAGCGAGGGTGGAACTGATCTCCTCGGTGATCCCGGGGTCGGGGGCCAGCTCGGGTGCCCGGAGCCAGTAGTGCCCCACCATGCGCTTTTCGTCCGGGTTCGCCAGCGCTCCACCCTCAAGCTTGGCCATGTCGGCGTAGGCCTTTTGCAGCCGCGGCTCCAGCTCGGCCAAAAAAACGTCCGAGAAGTCCATGCGGCTGGTGTCCACCGCCAATCCTGTTTCCGGGTCGGTGTAAAGCCGGTTCTTGTAGCGCTCCCAAAGCTGCAACTTTTCCATTGGCAACCTCCTGTAAGACACGTTGAATGTCGGATTAGCGTGTATCCGGGTACCTAGCCCGGTCGGATCTTTAAGGATTCCCGTCGCGGATTTCCAGCTGAAGCGTCCAGGCGCGCTCATCTGCGTCGGGGCATGATACCATGTATTAATTTTTATTCAAGTCAGACCTGGTACGCACGCTGCTGTTCAAAGGGCGGAGCTATTCATTAGAGAACCTCCTGGGCCAACTGGCTGATATTATGCGGACATTTGGCGGGAACCTGCAATTCTGTGCAGGCAGTGAACATTTTCCCCGCCCGCTCCCTGGGAAACAAGTGACGGGAAACCTCTGATTTATTCTGTAATACCGTTGGTTTATCGGTTTAGCTCGCCCCCCGTAGCGCTGGTACGGCTGTTGTAATGATGAGTCTGCCAGCAGCTAAACGGGCAGGTGTTGAGCAGGCCCGGCGGGTGTGCCGCGGGGCTGACCTGGTGGAAACGGACCTTGGCTGGGCGTGCAACGTCGGCATCGGCAGTCCTTACATGAAAATAGATAACGAGGAGGGGATCATGGGATACAGGTGCCAGGACGCAGCGCAAAGGGCCGGAACCTACCACTTCCGTGCGGTCGAGGTAGTGCTGGTGAAAAAAGGCGGAACCTCCCCAAACGAAAAGGTGGCAGCCGTGCTGACCGTCGATAATGACTGGGATACGCTCGGCTTCGTGAAGGACCACATGAGCGAGATAGCAGCCAACATGGTGAGGGTGCAGCATATGAATGCAAGAAGAAGTTTGCACGTGGAGGAGAGCGCCATGCTCTTCAAGCAAAACCTGGAACCGCTGTTCACCCTTATTTCCGCCACGGCGACCGACCACGTCCTGGACAAACTTTCCATGTCGCTCAAAAAGGCCCTCCTGTTGATGGCGATGGAGCGCTACAGCTGCGACAGTGAAAGCATCTGCCGGGCCCTGGGGCTGACCCGCGGAAAGCTGGAGAAGGAACTCAAGCGCTGCGGGCTGCTGCAGCAGGAACGCAAGGCGGCCTGAAAGCGAGCTGCCCGTCCCGGCACCCCGGTGCTCCCGCCAACCCCGGCGGGGGCGGGGTCCGGTCCGGGCCAAGAGCGGTTGCTGCGCCTCGGCCGGCCTATGGGTCGGGGCGCAGCTTTAGAGATGTGGGCAAGCATGCTCCTCGACCTTCCTTAATACCCGGCAAAAAAACCCCCTCCAGCTTCCCGTTCCCTCCGGAAAACCCCGGCAAATCACTCTACTTTTCGCAGGGGACGCGCCGCGCATGTCGACGAAATGCCTTGAATAATGAGACGGGATTTGCTACAGTGCGCCGTCGATCTCTAGTGAATTCAGGCGGCTGGCCGCTAGATGGGATGTTTTTGCAATTGCGCGTCGTTGAACGTTTTTGCGAAAAATCGCTTGGCGCGCCAGTGAGAAGAACCGAGGCCTTTTATGGATGCAGCGCTTGCCCTGATAGGGGAAGATCTGAAAAACGTGGAACTGCAGTTCAAGAAGGACTTGCAGTCGGATGTTCCGCTGATTCGCAAGGTCGGCGAGTACGTGCTCTCAAGCGGTGGCAAACGGATCCGCCCTGCCCTGGTCCTTTTGGCCGCGAAACTGAGCGGCTATCAGGGGAGCCGCAGCGTGCCGCTGGCGAGCGTCGTCGAGTTCATCCACACGGCTACCCTGCTCCATGATGACGTGGTGGATAACGCCAACCTGCGCCGGGGGCTTGCCTCCGCCAACACGCTTTGGGGCAACGAGGCCTCCGTCCTGGTGGGCGATTTCCTCTTCTCCAAGTCGTTCTCCCTCATGGTGGTCGACGGCGACCTGGCGATCCTGAAGGTGCTCGCCGATGCGACGACCATCATCGCCGAGGGGGAGGTGCTGCAACTGGTCTGCACCAGCGATCTGGAGATCACCGTGGAGCGCTTCCTCGAGGTGGTCCGCTGCAAAACCGCCATACTGCTCTCCGCGGCCTGCGAGGTCGGGGCCATCCTGGGGGGCATCGAGCCCGGGCTGCGCGAGGCGCTGGCCAGCTACGGCATGGATCTGGGCATCGCCTTCCAGCTCATGGACGATACCCTCGACTATACCGCGAGCGAGGAGCAGTTCGGCAAAAGCATCGGCCATGACCTGGAGGAGGGGAAGATCACGCTGCCGCTGATCCACACCCTGAAAAACTGCACCCCCGCCGAACGCGAGCTGATTGCCTCCGTGGTGGAGAAGGAACTCCTTTCGGACGAAGATTTCGCCAGGGTCTTTGAACTGGTGCACCGCTACGGAGGGATCGAGCATACCGTCGCCGCGGCCTGCCAGCACGTGGTGCTTTGCAAAGAGCAACTCGGCAAATTCCCCCCTTCCGCCGCCAGGGACGCCCTCGCCGATCTGGCCGATTACGTGGTGACGCGTGTTAAATAGCGGCCTGCATCTGGTCTTTTAACCGACTTAAGACGCTGTATTTCCTCTCATTGCGGGCGTTTTCGGTTAGAGCGCGTGCATGAAACGCCTGTTATCGGCATCTCATGTTTTTTATCCAATGGCACAACGCCCACTTCCCCCATTCCCCTCCGAATTGGATCGATCCTCTCCCCGCTCTGGCCTGCTTCTTGCTGCCCGGTACTCGATGTCATTTAATGTGTGCTTGCCGGGGGGCTCTGTGGATGAAGAAATGCTGCTCCAGTCGTCTGAATTGGAGCTGAACGGGGAAGTCTTCCAAATAAAGGTCTTTTGCAGTGCGGCCGGCCGTTTCTTTGCAAAGACCTGTCTGGGAGAAGGAGATTTCATCATCACCGATGGCCCCTCACTGCCGGAAGCCCTGAAAAAACACGAGGACCTGCTCCCCCTCGCCGTCGGGACCAGGGAACTCACCCAGAGCTACCTCGGCTATTCCCGAAGGTCGAGGCTGCGGCGTCCCTGAAGGGACGTACGCCGCAGCTCTTCCGACCGGACTGCCCTCCCACCCCCCCCCGGGGGGGCTGCCGCACCCCTGACTGCGCGCCCCGGATACCCCGCGTAGAGGGGCGTTGCGGCGCCGGCCCCGTCAGCTACTGATCCTTCCCCTGGTTTTTTCGTTCAGCCCTCCTTTCGGCAGCCTCTCATCAACCGGCCAGTCGTCTCCCTGGGCGCCGCTTTCTGCTGCGCCACCCCTTCCGAGCGAGACGCGTACTCATTATAAGGTTGCCCTCAGCGGGCAAATCGGTTAAGAATTGAGCATGACCCCCTCTTCGGAACAGCGCAGCCATCGGCCGGGACCAACGCCCCCCAAAATACTGGTCATCGATGATGACAGCTCGCTGCGCCGCGTGCTGGAGTACAACCTGCAGCAGGAGGGATACCACGTCGTGACGGCTGCCGACGGCGAGAGCGGGCTCAGGCTCTTCGCCGAGCACGCCCCGGCGCTGGTCCTCACCGACCTCAAGATGCCGGGGATGGGTGGGTTCCAGCTGCTCGCCGCGGTCAAGGAGCGCTCCCCCGCCACGGTCGTCATCGTTCTGACCGCCTTCGGCGCCATCGACACCGCGGTGGAGGCGATGAAGCTGGGCGCCTTCGACTACCTGACCAAGCCGTTCAACCGGGAGGAGCTGAAGCTTACGGTGCAAAAGGCGCTCCAGTTGCAGGGGCTCTCCGAGGAGAACAAGCGCCTCAAGGAGGAACTCTCCGGCCGGGCCGAATTCAAGAGCATCGTCGGCACCTCCCGGGCCATGGAGGGGGTCTTCACCGTGGTGCGCAAGGTGGCGGACACCGAGGCGACCGTCCTCATCACCGGCGAGTCGGGCACCGGAAAGGAACTGGTGGCCCGCGCCATCCATTCCGGCAGCTCCCGGCGCGGCGCTCCCTTCGTGGCGGTGAACTGCGCCGCGATTCCCCGGGACCTTCTGGAGAGCGAGCTGTTCGGCCATGTCAAGGGGGCCTTCACCGGTGCCATCAGGGACAAGGAAGGGAAGTTCCAGCTCGCCGAGGGGGGCACCATCTTCCTCGACGAGGTCGGCGACCTTCCGCTGGAACTCCAGCCCAAGCTGCTGCGGGTGCTGCAGGAGCGGGTGGTGGAGCCGCTGGGGGGGACCTCGCTGCAAAAAATCGACGTCCGGGTGGTGGCGGCAACCAACGCCGACCTGGAGAAGGGTATCGCCGAGGGGCGCTTCAGGGACGACCTCTACTACCGGCTCTCGGTGATACCGCTGCAGCTCCCCCCGCTTCGGGAGCGGGTGGAGGACATAGCTCTCCTGGTGCGCTACTTCTGTGTCAAGTTCGGAGGCGCGGGGGTCAGCTTCAGCAGGGAGGCCCTGGAGCGGCTGCAGCAGTACGGCTGGCCGGGTAACGTGCGGGAGTTGGAAAATACGGTGGAGCGCCTGCTCATCATGAGAGAGGGCGAGGCCATCGGGGTGGACGATCTGCCGGAGAAGATCTGCGCCACGGCGGGGAGGCCCGAAGGGGGAGTGCTGCGCCTCCCTGCCGGCGGCTATTCCCTGGAGCAGCTGGAGCGGGAAGTGGTGCTGGAGGCCCTCACCAGGTGCGACTGGAACCAGACCGCCGCGGCCCGCTTCCTGCGCATCCCGCGCCACACCCTGATCTACAGAATGGAAAAATACCAAATCACGCAGCCGGGGAGGAAGTAATGAAGCATGGGATATGGGCGGTAATGCTGCTGGCGCTCTTGGTGGCATCGGGTTGCACCAAGCGCGAGGAGCCGGCGATCGAGGGGAAACTCGCCCCGGATTTCACCCTGAATGACCTCTCCGGTCGTCCGGTCCAGCTCTCCTCGCTGAAGGGGAAGGTGGTGCTGGTCAATTTCTGGGCCACCTGGTGCCCCCCCTGCCGCGAGGAGGTCCCTTCCCTGGTCAAAATGAACCAGGCGATGCAGGGCAAGCCGTTCCAGCTGCTCGCGGTCTCCATCGACGAAAAGGGGAAGGAGGCGGTGGCCGCTTTCTTCGCGAAGTCGGGAACCGCGCTGCCGGCGCTTTTGGACACGGACGGGGCGGTCTCCAGGCGCTACGGCACCACCGGGGTGCCGGAGACCTTTGTCATCGATACCAAGGGTGTTATAATGAAAAAGGTGGTCGGCGGGTTGGATTGGAGTGCCCCGGAGGTGCTGGCGGCCCTGGAGGACCTTGGCAAGAAATAGCAGCCGGTGACAGCGGTCCGGTCCCGGCAGCCCGGGGAGGGGTAGAGCATGGAAGCTAACAATATCAGCATTATCGGCGCCTTCGTTGCGGGGCTGTTGTCGTTTCTCTCCCCGTGCGTCCTGCCGCTGATCCCCTCCTACATCACCTACATAACCGGTCTCTCCTTCGCGGACCTGCAGGCCGAGCACCCCACCCACAAGGTGAGGCAGCAGACCATCATCCACTCGCTGCTCTTCATCGCCGGTTTCACCTGCGTTTTCGTGCTGCTGGGCGCCTCGGCAAGCTTTCTGGGGGACTTCCTCCAGGAGCACAAGACTGCCATCCGGAGGGTGGGCGGCATTCTCATCGTGGTCTTCGGGATTCACGTCTCCGGCCTTTTCGACATCGGGATGCTGCTTGGCGAGAAGAAGCTGACCCTGCACAGAAAGCCCGCCGGGTATCTCGGGAGCTTCATCGTAGGCATCGTCTTCGCCGCCGGATGGACCCCCTGCATCGGCCCGATCCTGGCGACCATCCTGGCCGTGGCGGCGACCGAGGGGAGGGGGGTCTGGCTGCTTTTGACCTACTCCATGGGGCTTGCCATCCCGTTCTTTCTCGCCGCACTCGCCATGCACCAGTTCCTGATTTTTTTCCGGCGCTTCAAACGGCACATCCGCCTTCTGGAGGTCATCACCGGGGCCTTGATGGTAGTGGTCGGCGTGCTGATCTTCACCAACTATCTGACCGTCATCAGCAGGTACACCAGCGCCTGGTTCGGGGAGTGATGCGGGCGGGAAGGTGAGGGGAGGGAGCCCGTGGCGGACCACCCACCGCTTCGACGACCACTCCACGATTTAACCACCCAGCGCTTCACGGCGCGTTGATCGAAAACAGGTTGCTCTCCTCGCCGTTCTGGTTCACCACCTGCAGCTTGATCTCCTTGAGGGTTGGGTCGTAGGGGTGGCGCTGGTACAGGATCTGGTTGCACCCCTGATAGACCAGTTGGTCCCGGTTCCCCACCGCCGGGCTGGCGCTGTTGATCCGCGCACCGTCGGCCACCAGCGTCGAGGTCTGCTGGAAATTCCTTCCCGTAAGCACCAATTCGTAGTAGCTCACGTACTCGTTGCCGACCGCCACCCCCAGAATCTCGGGCCTCGAATCGAGGAAAAGCGCCAGGGTGCCGGAGAGGGCCTCCGGGGGATTCAGGACCTGCACCTGGTGCAGCCCGGAGGGAAGCTGCGGTGCGCTGAAGGAGAGCGCCGACCCCGAGATGACGCGGGTGCTGATGGCTGCGCCGTCGAGCAGGACCCGGGTTGCGCTCAGAAAGTTGGCGCCGCTCAGCACCACTTCGCGATCCTTGCCGGCCGCGCAACTGGTGACGGTGTCGGGAGCAAGCGAGGAGGCCACCGGCTTTTGCGGCTGCAGCATGAAGTTGTAGGCGCGGCTGGTGGCGCCGTCCTCCCGCCGCAGGTAGAGGGCGTAGACCCCGGAAGGGAGGTCGGGAAGGGCAATGGTGAGGATCTTAGCGCCCACCACCGTGGTCGGCAGTTCGTGGGTTCCGAGCAGGGCCTGGGTGGTGGCGCTGAACCCGGTGCCGTTCAGGGTGACGGTCATGCCCGGCTCGCCCTGGGCGGGGATGATGCTCAGGACGGTCAGTGCGGGGAGCTTCGCCTCGGAGGCCTTGGGGCGCGCCTGTTCGGAGAGGGGGTCCCCCCGGGAGACGGTTGCCAGGGCGAGCAGCACAAAAAACACGAGGGGGGTCATCAGGGTTCGGTACACGGCGCATCCTCCCTTTCCATGATATTTAATTAGACCATCTGCCCTGCTGTTGTCAATTGTCCAAGGTCAGGGAGAACCAGATCCCCACCAGGAGGAAGATGAAGTTGGTGGCCCAGGCCGCCACCATCGGCGGGAGGAGGCCGACCTGGCCGAACGAGATGATGACCGAGTTCACGATGACGTAGAGAAAGCCGATCCCGAGCGAAAGCCCGATGCCGAAGGCGATGCCGCTGGAGCGGCCGCTCCTCAGGGCAAAGGGGATGCCGAGGAAGGACATGACCGCGCAGCCGAAGGGGAGCGAGAACCTGCTGTGCATCTGGGCCAGGTACCTGGTGGGATCGTAGCCGCCGGCCTTGAGCTTGGCACAGTAGTGTCGCAGTTCCGCGATGGTCATGCTGTCCGAATACTTGCCGAGCACCTTGAGATCGGCGGGTTTCAGCTTGAGCGGCACCAGGAGACTCGCGAACTTGGCGGTGCTGGTGACCTCGCCGTTGCGGAACTGCCGCACCACCGCATCCTTGAAGACCCAGCCGTGCTGGCCCAGGAGGCCGGAGGCCGCGTCGGTGCGCTGCACCGGCTCGGTGCCATCCTGGAGTTCCCAGAGTGTGATCCCCTGGAGGGACTGGTTGCCGGGGTCGAACAGGGTCGCCCTGAGGATGGCCCCCTCCTCGCGGTGCCAGATGTTGTGCTGGCGAAAGTACATGCTCGGGCTCTTCTTCTCGATGAGCACTTCCTGGATGTAGGTGCGCTCGGCGTAGCTGTGCGGCAAGACCAGCTCGCCGATGAAGAGGTCCAGGATGCTGACCAGCAGGGCTATGGCGAGGATGGGGGAGGTGATGCGCGCCAGGCCTATCCCGCAGCTGCGCATGGCGGTCAGCTCGGAGTTCATGGAGAGGGTGCCGAGCGTCAGGAGCGTCGCCATCAGCACGGCAAGCGGCGCCGCCTGGCTCACGATCTCCGGTGTCTTGGCGATGAAGAAGAGGGCGATGTGGATCCACTGGGCGCCGCTTCGGGTGAAGCGGGCGACCTTCTCCATGAAGTCGACCACCAGGTAGATGGCGATGAAGGCGCCCATGCAGAGCATGAGCATCCTCAGGTACGCCTTGGCGACGTAGCGCGTCAGTATCCTCATCGCCTCCCCCTCCTGCCCCAGCGCTCGCGCAGCCGGGCGGCGAGGCGCGCGTAGAGCAGGGTGAGCGGCAGCGGCTCCTCGGCGGCGGTCTTGTAGAACAGATAGAGGGCGAGCGCCAGGAAGAGGAGGTTCGGCGACCAGCAGGCCAGGGCGGCGGGGAGCAGAGACTTCTCGCCGAGCGCCTTGAACGCGGAGAGGGCGATGTAGTAGGCGAGCAGGATCCCGATGCTCAGGGAAAAGCCGGCCGCCTTCCCCGAGCGCCGGTTCTGGATTCCGAGCGGCATGGCGAGGAGCGTGAACACGAAGCAGGAGAAGGGGAGCGCCAGGCGGCTGTAGAATTCCAGCCGCATGGCGAGGAGCGCTTTGGCGTCGAAGCTGCCGGGCGGCGGGTGGATCAGCTCGTCGAGGGTCATCTCGGCCTCCCCCTTTTCCTTGGAGTTCCCCGGCTTGGCAAGCGCCACGCGCAGGTTGTACTCCTGGAAGTCGACCAGCCGGTACCCCGACGCTTCCGCCAGGCGGTGGATGCTGCCGTCCTTCAGGTGGAACTCGATGGAGTGGGCCTGCGGGTCCGAAAGGAGCACCCCGCTTTTGGCGAAGATGGTGGCGGGCTCGCGCGGGTCCCGCTCGTCATGGATGATCACCCCGGCCATGGTCTGCCCCTTCGGGTTGAAGCTTTCCGCGTAGATCACCATGCCGGGGAAGGCGTCGTTGAACACCTTCTCCTTGATCACCACCCCCGCGCTCGCCTGGGCCACGTCGATCAGCAGCTTCTTGAAGGAGGCGTTGCCCCACGGCACCGCGTAGACGGTGACGCCCAGGCAGGCGACGCAGGCGAACAGGGAGAAGAGCAGCGGGGGCGGCAGCAGGCCGTACAGGCTGATGCCGCAACTCTTCATGGCGGTCACCTCGCTGTCCCCGGAAAGCCTGCCGAAGGCGAGCAGGATTGCCAAAAGCAGCGCCATCGGAATGGTGTACAGCCAGAAGGAGGGGAGCAGGTAGACCACCATCCAGATCACGTCGGAAAGGGGGACCCCTTTTTCCACCACCATTTCGGCGAGCTTCAGGAACCTCCCCATCAGCAGCACGAAGGTGAAGGTCCCCATCCCAACCAGGAAAGGCGGCGGTATCTCCTTGAAAATATAGGCGTAAAGGGTCTTCTTCATGAGCTTTGCATGATACAACAGATGGGCGGGGAAGTAAAGGCGCGAAGGCGGGAAAGCTGGGGTGGGGATTAGGGGCTAGGGACTAGCAAAGGCGGGGGAGGGACGAGGAGGACGGGGTCCATCATCAGCCTAGCACCCAGCTCCTAGCCCCTGGCCCCCTGCTTTTTAAGCCGCTGCGGCTGATTCCTGCTGCATCTCCAGGTCGGAACTCTCGAAGATCTTGTCGAGGTCGAGGATCATCATGAAGGCTCCGTTGTGTTTCCCCATGCCGAGGATGAAGTCCATGTTCAGCTTGGTCCCGATGCGCGGGGCGGGCTCGATCTGCTCCGGCTCCAGGTCGATCACCTCCTGCACCGCATCCGCCAGGGCCCCTATGACGACGGTGTCCCCGTCCATGGTCATCTCGACGACGATGATGCAGCTGTTCACCGTCTGCTCCGTGGCACTCATGCCGAACTTGAGCCGCAGGTCCATGACGGGAACCACGCTGCCGCGCAGGTTGATCACACCGCGCATGAATGACGGTGTCCGGGGCACCTTGGTAACGGTGGTGAAGTCGAGGATTTCCCTCACCTCAGCCACGTCCAATGCGAAGACTTCTTCGCCCAGTTTGAAGGTGAGGTACTGAGTACTCGCCGCCGTTTCTGCTGTGCTCATATCTGCTCCTTTCTTTAAGTCCGATATGTGTGACGGGTGAGGTGTGATTGAGTCACACCTCACTATCAGGCTGTGCTTTGTTGTGAACGTAATGAGCGATGCTGTGATGTGTGACTCAATTGCATGTCGCACATCACAGCATCACTGGTTCTCAAAATTTCTCGAAGGCGTCGTCCCTCATGTCGGGTCCGTCTTCCATGGAAAGACAGTGCCCCCCGGCCTGCTTCTTGGCGCCCTCGCCTGCATGTGTCAGGTGCTGTACGACCGGGGCGGATTTCACGATGCGCCTTGCCTCCGCCTTCTGGCGCGGGGCGACCTTCCTGGCCGCTCCGCTCTCCTTCACCTTGAAAAAGGCGATGGTCGCCTGCAGCTGCTCGGCCTGGCTGGAGAGTTCCTCCGCCGTCGAGGACATCTCCTCGGCAGCACCCGCGTTTTGCTGGATGACCTGGTCCAACTGCTGGATCGCCTTGTTGATCTGGCTGGCTCCGGTATCCTGCTCCTTGGAGGCGGCGCTGATCTCCTGTACCAGCTCGGCCGTCTTCTGGATGTCCGGCACCAACTGGGCCAGCATCTCGCCCGCCTTCTCGGCCACGTCCACGCTCGACACCGAGAGCTTGCTGATTTCCCCGGCCGCCGCCTGGCTCCGCTCGGCGAGCTTTCTCACCTCGCTTGCCACTACAGCGAACCCCTTGCCGTGCTCGCCTGCCCGTGCCGCCTCGATGGCCGCGTTCAGCGCCAGCATGTTGGTCTGACGCGCGATCTCCTCGATGATGTTGATCTTGCCGGCTATCTCCTTCATCGCCAGCACGGTCTGGGCCACGGCCTTGCCCCCCTCGATGGCGTCGGCCGCGGACTTGACGGCGATCTTTTCCGTCTGCATGGCGTTGTCGGCGTTCTGCCGGATGTTTGCCGACATCTGCTCCATCGAGGAGGATGCCTCCTCCGCCGCAGCCGCCTGCTCGCTCGCCCCCTGCGACATGCTCTCTGAGCCCGAACTCATCTCCATGCTACCCTGCCCGACGTTGTCCGCGGCCCCCTTCACCTCGCCGACCACATCCGAGAGCTGCTGCACCATTGCCGCCAGTGCCCGCATCAGTTCGTCCTTGCCGCTGCGCTCCTTGATGTCGACCAGCAGGTTGCCGCCGGCGATCTGCTGCGCTGCTTGGGTGATGGATCCCATCGCTGCGATCAGCACGTTGAGGTTGGTCTTGATGATGTTGTATTGCCCCTTGTACTCAGCCGTGATGGACGGGGGGATATCCCCCTTGGAGATCCGGTCCACGTAGTCGGCGGTCACCATGAGCGGGTTGACGATGTTGGTGACCGTGTCGTTGACACCTGCGACCAGCTTGTTCCAGCCCCCGACGAAGAGCGCCGCGTTGGCGCGCTCGTCCAGCTTCCCGTCCGCCGCGGCCACGATGATCCTGTCGGTCTCGGCGAGGAGCTCGTTCATCATCTTGACCATGTTGTTCAGGTTCATCTTG
>Ga0316217_10000846_pt1 | contig 41697 bp, 25 predicted proteins | sample 1anoAmetaG_FD_203633 | JGI IMG/M metagenome (GOLD analysis project Ga0316217, IMG submission 203633) | Freshwater microbial communities from Trout Bog Lake, Wisconsin, USA - 1anoA | ecosystem: Environmental > Aquatic > Freshwater > Lake > Hypolimnion/Profundal zone | place: USA: Wisconsin...
CGGTAGGGTTAAAAAAGAAAGAGGAGGCGGGCGCGTAACCCTAGGTTCAAAGGAGAAAAATTGCGTTTTGTGACAAGAAAATCGAAAACTAATTTTCCCAAAATTAATTTTAGGGAAATGTATTTTATATAGAAAACGTAGACAGGCTTGGAAACTTTAGGTAAGTTTTGCGTTTTTCTCGTTGCCAAAATTATCAAAAATTGATAATTTTGTCGTTCGAAAATAGATTAACAAAGAGGAATGACCACTTTTTGAAAGAGGAATGACCACTTTTTGAAAGAGGAATGACCATTTTTTGGATACGAAAATAGCCCGTTTCCACAAATTAATAGAAACTTTATGGTTATATAGCAAAATAACGCCTCGGACAAAGCCAAAAATAGACAGCAAGCAAAAATAGTCACGCCATGGAAAACGAGCGTTGGAGCACTCATTTTCCACCTCCGGCACCTCTCCATCACACCTCGCCATGGCTCACGTTGACGTCGACGCTTTCCTCAACAGTCTCTGCCTCGACTGTCAGTCTGGTTCGTACAGCGATGAAGGCCATTGCAAGAATTGCCACCATGTTTCTTCGCCTCTTTCAATTCTCTCCTGCGCGTGTGACTTCTGCGTTGTCAATGTTGCTGGTTCCTCGTGGGATGACTTCGTCGCCGGATATCTTGACTTCGCCGCCTTTATGTCCTTCTCCGACAACTATCGCCGCGGTTGGATGCTTCGCCAGTCGGAGATGTGCCGCCTCGAGATGCTTCACGCTCTCCAGCAAACGTCGTCGTACCAACCCAAGCCAGCGGCCGCGCATCAGCCCAAGGACAAGCAGTACGTGATTGTGTTGTCTGATGATGAGAATTCTGATGCAGAGTACGAGGATTCTGTTGTAACAATCGAGTGATTTTTTTGTTTGAGAATTTCCAAGTATAAAATCAAATAAAAAATTAACATAGAAAAAACTCTGCGTTTAGATAAAATACATAAAATACATTTCTTATTAAAATACATTTCTTGATAAATTGTTAGTTTTGAAAAAATGTATTTTTGATAATTTGGGTTGTGGAAAATTCAAAAAAAATAAAAGAGGAATGACCACTTTTTGAAAGAGGAATGACCATTTTTTGGATACGAAAATAGCCCGTTTCCACAAATTAATAGAAACTTTATGGTTATAGAGCAAAATAACGCCTCGGACAAAGCCAAAAATAGACAGCAAGCAAAAAATAGTCACGCCATGGAAAACGAGCGTTGGAGCACTCATTTTCCATCCCCGAGCACGCCTCATCTCATACTCACCACTGCATCCATGGATCAGCCGATGATTATCCGCGACTCCGCCAAGGTCATGAATCAGCTCAACCTCTTGAGCGCGCGAGCCTCCAAGTTCGCCGAGGACTTCAAGCAGGATCGCGAAGACTGTACGGAGCTGGACGAGCAGACGGACCACGTTCTCAACCTCATCAACGAGATGCTGGACATCCTCTACGTCTCCGCTGAGGTCGAACTCAACACGCTGGTTTGGATGCGCACCGCTGATTGCCGTCGTCTTTACGATCTTGTCTTCGACTACGACGAGCCTCGTGCGCCATGTTTCTTTGCCATTCGACATTTGGCCTGTGATATGCTTGCCTTCTTGTTCGCGCTTCAACCCCATCTCATGAGTTCTGGTGAGGATCCGTTCGATTCGTCAACGTTTCACTTCAATCTCGACGAGCAAATCAACGCACTCAGCACGTGTCTGGAGTTCTGGTCCTCCGCCGTCATGGACAGCGCATACAGCAAGCGCATCAAGACGCTTTTGGAGCAGCTGGAAGACGAGGACATGAGCGACGTGCACGCATTTCATGTTTATTTCCCAGAAGCTGTCTCTGACTTCATGGACGAGGCAGATATTGAGTGCTTGGACGCCAAGTGCGCAGTGACGGTGCTGCTGTGTAGCATGTTCTACATGCGTAACGTTCTTGAGCATCTTGTCTGATTTTTTTGATCATTCACTCCAAATGCATGTGAGAAACATGAAAAAGAATGTTCTTCGAAGCAAGCAGAATCATTAACCACTTGGTGTCATTCGTCTCCTTCGCCTGCTCCATCTTCTTTTCGCATGTTAGCATCATGACCTCAAACACCTCATGCAGCTTCGCGATGACGTCAGTTTCAAATGCGTCTTCTGACGTATAAAGAATCCGCACTCTGTCGTCCTCCGGATGGTCGAAAAGAGAGCTGCACACGAAATGGATGACGCGATCCATGGTGAAAATAGCGTATTTGCTATCTATTTTAGATTATAGCCATCTATTCTAGGAACAGCTATTTTTTTGCTATGCAAACGCATCTTTATTCCGAAGATTGCAGCATTCTGTTGTGTTTTTCACTTCTGTCCATGAAAATATGTCATTATGATGACATAAGGATTATCCATAATAACGAGGATCTGTTTGTCGTTGAAATGAAGTAACGCCACCAGAGTAAGTGATTGGCGGATTGGTATGGACGGTAGGTCCTCCGAATCTAATTGAGTTAGGCGGCCGAAAAGCGAGTGAGCCCCTTTTCGCAGGAATTGCTTCTGGCGCTTGGGAAAATTTGCGTGGCATAGTAATACCAAGAAAATAAGCAGATTTCTATTCTTCAGCGATAACTTCGAGAGACGAGAGCTGATCGGCCGTATGATATACCTCATGGACAACCGGGACCTTCTCCTTGTTGTTTTTTTGACATGCAGCAATGATGTCATCGGCGCTCGGCAACGGGTGCTGAATGTTGAAGCTTGGACACACGATCGCAGGTTGCGTAACCATAAAATTCACATAACACAAGAAAGCTGAAAGCACGATGTTGTAACGACCTTGAATGTCGTCATAATTGATTTCGATGGCACCGGCGATCGAGCGATCATTTGGGACGTATTTGTGAAACTGATCAGCTGTGAGAATGATAGTGAAGATGACGTCAAATAACTCCATCGGAACATTCTTGGTGACTAGTTCACGTGCGGCGCGCTTATAGGCTGATGAAAGCTCTGGCGAGTCAATGTTGACATCAAATCCATCCTTGGGTGCGGTGAAGTGATAATTGCAGATTTTGAAGGGCTTCCCGTGAATACATGTGTTTGAAAGTTGCGCAAGATTTTTCTGTCGTTGGAGAAAACCCATGGGTGAGTCCGGGTTCGCGATAACGTGATCATAAAGAGTGCGCACATAAATTTGGCTTTGTGTCCACAGAGGTGCAAGGTGTAGCGACTCAGCCACCATCGCCATCTCTTCTTTCTTCGCATCTGTCAACTCGTCGCTTTTGCAATACGGAAGACTCATCGCTACGGTGTGCATGGAGTACTCACCGTTAACCATGCGCTTGACGAAGGTGGAAATATCGTCATCATTGTTTTGATCTGGTAAATTTAAACCTGCATAGGACTTAAGAAATACCAGCGGCGTCGTAGTGGCAGCGATCTCCTTTCGTCCAAAAGCAAATCCTACGGCTTCTTGCATGATGTCGGTAATCTTCACGTCTCCAATGCGAAGAATGTTCTGCCACTTTGCCACTGAGCGACCGACGTCATGGGAGAATGACTTGGGCTCCCCCACGTTGACAGAGCCGCGGAGAAGATACAACTGCTTATGGATAGGATCCAGGTCAGACATTTGGTTGCCTTGCATGCTGTAGTGTGTCGCAAGTTGTCGCAGTTCAGAGCTAGTGAGCTTCTTGTCACCCAAAATTTTCGATTGCTCGGATGATTCCGCACTCATGTCGTCTTAATTAGGATTGCAGTATCAAAAAATGCATACATACAACGATTCGGTTTATGTTCTTTTCGGTTGTTCCGAAAGGGTTGGGTACGTTCCAACTTTCAGCTGAGGAGCGCCCGTCTGCGGTTGATTGAGAAATTTGTCCCGGGCGCTTTTTGTAGCCATTATTGACGTTCCAGCAGGCACGTTAAAAGGAGTAACCAGGTGGTGATGAGCAGGAGATTGTTGTTTAGGCTTGAACATTATATTGCAATGCAAAAGAGAAAAAATAAGAGAGTTTACTGTGGATTAGAACCATAACGGAGACCGAGGAATGGCGCAGGATAAACAGAAGGACCCGGATTACCGGGTACCACAGGACCTCCAAAGGCTGGCTTGATATACAGTTCAGGAACGGTATTCTGATCGTCTGGAATACCTGCTTTCAACGTCGATTCTGAAAATGCTTGCGCTTGCGTTAAAGAAGCATTCGATCGACCACGTTTGGCTTTGAAATTGGCTTCATTAGTAGCAGCGTTGGATGGAACGGCTGTCAGCGTCTGGGGACCGCCGTACTCCAAACCCACTGGTGCCATGTTTTGCACCGACTCAAGCGATTGTTGATTGGTGAAGGCTGACTGCAACTGAGTAGGTTGTGCTGTAGGCGTGAAAGTCATACCAATAGTAATGGAGTAAAGGTCCAAAGGTTGTCGATCGGCAGTGAACCATTCGAAGCGAAGGTAACCCACGTATTGGGCCGGAACATTCCAAGACAAGGTAGTATTGAAGGCGATTGTGTTAAGATTTGGGTTGATTGTTCCGCTTTGAATAGCACAAGGAATGAAATCTCTTGTTGGAACACCCTGAATATATGCCGGAACGCGAATGTTCATGTTTGTGAGACCGGTAACCCGCAGGAGCAACAATCCAGCATTGAGGATAGAAGATAATGGCTGTGCTGGTTGTAAACCTTCCAATACAGTCGAAACAAACATTGTTTGTTGAATAGGCTCGGATAGATCCTGATTGTAGTAGGGAGAGTTAAACGGCTGAGGGAGGTAAAACTTTGCCTGACGCGGGTTAGGTAGTTGATTCACAAAGGACGAACCGGATGTGAAGGTGTCGGTAGAACCGAAAGGATACGATAAACTGTACTGATTATTTGGAGTATAATTCGTGACTATCGCGAACACCTTAGATCGTCCATCTGATGGGCACTTTGTAATGATAGGCGATGCACCCGGAGTAGCAGTATTCGCATATCCCATTTGGAGTAAATTGTTCTTGAAAATTTGACAGTAAGTGTAATTCTGAGTAATATCGTAGAACGATGGAATACCCCAAATACCGCGATCAGGTAACATAGGACATAGGTTGAAATAATAAGAGGCGATGGAATCACAGTGAACACGTCCGGCACGCGGAATGCGAGGACCCAGCATGGACAAATAATTATTGGTGTTAGATGCAATTTTACCGCCGCTGAGATAATTGTTGGTCACATTCAATTGCGCGTATAAAATTAGGTCTGAGTATTCAAATGCATAGCCTGATGACGCAGGATTATTGGTGTTATGACCGTCCGAAATTCCCTGAGCGTAAACGTAATCAGTTGTAATGAGATTCAAATTATTCGGGTTGACTGTTGCGTTATAATAGTTATAGGAGCTGGCTACCATTAATAACTGATCGTATGCTTGTATACACGACTGCACATCACATGCGCACAAAGCCCGGGTGTCCGTGGAACTAACTACGGTGGGATCATCTGGGAACCATTCGGAAGGATATTCAAACTTAGCATCTCCAATCGATACTGAATAATTGTATGGAAACACAGTGGAATACCAAGGGAAAGCGTTGAAGGTTCCGCTTGTCATAGGATATTGTAATTGACCGTCGTTAACGAACTGTGTCAGAAATGATCCAGGTATAAGATCCATCAGTCCAATTAGCTGGTTCTGTTGAATTTGCATGGTAGCGTCACCGGTAGGATTACTTACTACATTACCGGTAGGCTGTGAATGAATAAATTCAACGGAGTTAGTCCATGCTGGTACAATGTTATTGTCGATATTGTAAATGAAGTTAGAGACGGTCATATTGTATTGAGACAGCTGTGTCCACCAAAACTGACCAGAGGCCGAGCCCATCATATACTGTGGTCGATTCGGAGCACTGTCACCCGATTCGGTACTCGAAGTATACGCGTATTGAGCTGCCGGCGTGTGATTACGCGGTAATGTGGCGTGAATATTGTAAGGATTTAACCCTACAACAGTTGTCCATTGAGGACCGCGCCATTCAGTACACTCTAAGACTGATCCGTTAAAACCGCTTAATCTTGGACTGCCGGAATCAAACCACGCTTTAGGAGGATATGTTCGGAACGGCGCTGCTGGAGCACCGGAAGTATAATTAGAAAACGCAGTTGGAATATTAGTCCCAAATGTGCCGTCAGCAATGAATGGATCAAGGCCAAATGGGACCAGTAAAGCGAAGAACTCAGCAAACTGATGTGGCGTGCACAAGTTATTTCCGTATTGGTTCGCAGTAGAAGAAGCTGTACTAATTGGGACAGTAAGATACATAGGTAAATTGGTCAAGAAGGTTAACTGAGTATCGGAAGTTAACGTTAGTTGATACAGAGGTAGGTTACTACAAAAAGCAGTCCAAGCTTGTGAGACCGTTGTCGCACTTGGGTTAATGGCCCAATCTGCAGGTGTAAGCGAATCCTGCAACCAACTAGGTATCGACGCATACAAATAGGGAGCTTCATTTGAGATGCAGAACGCCTCTTGACTGAATGCGTAAGTCCCTTTTTGAAGTCCGTTGACATCGCAGACTGAACGATAATATATGCCTTCAACGGGCTTAATATATTCCAGCTCCGGTTCGAATAACGAGATAAGCGACTGCCCGTCAAATCCTAACGTTTCCCAAAAGGTGACTTGGCCCGATGATCCATCACATAGACTTGACAGCTGAATGCCTGTAATTCCAGGTTGATTACCGCCGCCATAAGGGTTCAAGCAGATGTAATTATTCATGGCTCCTGCCATTTGTTGTAGTGGATCAGTCGCGATACCTAGATACGCTCGCAATTGCGAAGTTTGTATCGCCAGCCATGGAGGCAAACCGCCGAGATTGGTTGTCAACGTTGATTGAAACGTTGTTTCTGGTGTGAAGCCATAAATGTTCTGAGTCGGATTGGAACTTTTGTTATTAGTGCTATTAGGATTTTGAGAAGAAGGATTTCCGCTGGCGCCAACAGTAGTAGATGTGATAGTAGGCTTGAGTAAGCCTACGAATAGAGGTTGTGACGACACGGCAGCAACTCCGACATCGCTCCAAAATATGGGATTCATGGATATTTGAGAAGCTAAAAAGATAGGGTCAGGCGTCGTTGAAGCAGTACCGTCGGATTGACCAGCGTTGCCAACGATAGGTGGATCATTAGCTGCCTTGCTATAGCTGGTAGGCAGAACGAATACGCTTGGTTGTCCTGGTATGAGTGTGGAACTGCTTAGGGGTGCTGGTATATAAGGCGTCATACAATTGGTAAACTGGTAACGGCCTTCAGAATTCAGTTGGAATTGGAAGTTCACAGCGCCCAACGTTATTTGAGATTGTGGACCTGCGAATGCATGAAAGCATCGTCCATCATGCCCATAAGATGCGGGTCCGTATCTATTGGCGGGTCCTTGTGATAAATTTGTTTGAGGTCCGGTCGCTAACTCGAAAGGTCGATTAATCCAAGGCGCATCTGTGTCGTCAATATAATCCGTTGCGGTAAATATATAGTTACCACCATTCTGCATATCTACCTGCCGCCATACCGGATAATCACCTGCTGCATTGCGAGTATTAATCAACTGATTTATGATGACAGCTATTTGTGGTTGAGTATAGGACCCAGGAGGAATTATGAAAGTATACGACCATTCCACCGGCTGAATAAAGTTACCCGTGTAATAAAAATTGGGTTCAGCCGCTTGAAATGCTCCAACGTCTTCCATCAAAAAAGCCATACGACCGGTATAAACAAATCGTCCGGCAGTTGCCACTCCGCTAGGAAATCGCTCCACATAGTTACATTGTAAAAGAGTTACGGTTGCTGGAGAAAAGCTTCCAGACCATGAACCATTCCAATATTCAGGCGCGCAAAATCCCGTCACACAGTTTTGAGGTGGAAACCAGCCCAATTCGCATACGCCAGGCAACATTGTGCCGTTTTTAGGAAAGTCATACATTCCAAAAAAAGCTTGACATGCGTCAGCCACACGACACATGGAGTTACTGACGGTGGGCCAAGTCATTTGATACATGTTGCCATAAAAGAGCGCGTTATCGCGTGAGTTATAGCAAACTGGAGAATTTTTGGTTACATGTTGAGGCGGCAACGGCCAACCAGTAGCCCATAAACCGATTTGTTCAGAGTAGAAAGGTAGATAAGTATGTCCAATCTTAGGTATCCAACCATATTGATATGGAACTTGAGTAGGGTTCAATGCTGAATCAGCGCTATTGTTGATGGGATGAATGATTGGATTTTGAAGTGATGAGTTCGATTGTAGTGTAGCGTCATAAATACCGCAGATACTTCTTACCCAAGAATGTTGCCATGCAAGGGAAAAATTTGCTGGACCTTGGCGCGCAGCTCCAAAGCCAAAAGTTGGCGAAATAACGGTAGTTGCAGGAGGAGCAGCGAAAGGATAATTTATTTGGGGGTCGTTGGAGGTGGGTGCATCGTTATCATAATTTCCGTACAGATAAGTCGGTGTAGGGATGTAATGATAAGATCCAAACGGAAGCATGACCGTCGTGTTGGTCATAAAGTTGGTGACGGCGGAACCAGGAATGTACATCCAGCCATAATTACCCACGACGTTTGCACACTGCAGTGACGATCCAACAGCCGCGCCATTTTGACCTGCGTTAATAGTAGTCGCAGTAATTGGGTCCCAGCCAAATGTGCTGGAAAGGGTACCCCCATCTGCTCCAGTTCCATTACCGTCGTCAACAACTACGTTTTCGACACGTAAGGGAGGCGGCCTCACACTTGTATCCGGCGCTTGGAACCATGGCTTGTAAGACACGGGCGCAGATGAGGCTGGATAGTAAACACGCATGTTGAACGGACCGCTTGGCCATTGAGCTGAGGCAACAGCATATGAATTGGGCATTAAGATAAGAGATAGCATGTTATACGCGTTGGCGTTGCGAATGGATGTATTTTGATAGTATTTTGATCCACCAGCGATTGTTCCATACCCGTATCCTGGTGTTCCGTTAGGATTTCGTGTAACAGCATCTGGTCCCGGATAATATAATGCAGTTGTCACTTGAGTCATCTGGAAGTCCAATCCTATAACGGGCGACTGAACCGTAAGTGGTTGATCCTCATATTGAATCGGAAGATCCACTGGCCAGAGTCCAAAATTATACGATGGTCGTAGTAGTGATGGATCAATGAATGTTCCCTTTCGAATAACAGCCTGGTTGGATTGAACACTGTCATATATCAGAGGATAGCACTTAAGCGTAAATGAATTGGCTCCATCCACTATCTGAATCGGTGCGGCAGTAATGAACGACCCAGAAATAGTCACATCACTGTTAGGAACGAAAATTTCCTGATTGAAGGTTCTTTCAGCGCTCGTAATGGTATGTATTGTATTCTCTGGCTGAAATTGGTTGATGACTTGGAACTCGCCAGCTCCCTGAACGGGGTCCGTCATGTCAAAGATAACAAAAAAATGGTAACATTTAATTCCTCTTCTTTATATTATTATTGGACTTTTTCCTCGGATTGCACTTCTTCTTCGGCTTTAGTTCAGGCACCGCGTTGCTGGAATGTGCCGTACAACCGTCAACAGGCTCCTCTTCTTTCTGCTCACCTACTCCAATAATTTCTCCAGTAAATGCGCGATAGGCTTTATCCTTCATTATGTCAACCCACATAAAGTCTCTGTCCCTCCCCTCCACCTCTTTTGTGGCAGCGTAATACTTTCCATCAAAGTCAGAAATAGCTCCTCCGAATTCCTCCATAAGAAACCTTACTTCATGCGTATTTTGCAGCCGAAATATAAATAAATCAGTTGCAATGGTGCGCATGATGCGTGGAATGGAACTCGTTTGTTGAAACAGAAAAATTGCGCCGCAATGAGAATGACGAATCATGGTCATAAATCGTTCTATTTCTCGCGATCCTGTACCCGTGTGGAACATCCATCCACAATCGTCAAACACAAGCAATGTGCCGGATTTTTCTTTTTTCAATTTATACTCTGCTGGATGAATTTTGGCTTCAGTGGTTCGTTGCTGAGCAATCTGGACGGAACGTAGGTCAGGATGATTCAGGTTAAGCATCAACGCATGATGAGCGGTGGTCATTACGTCCGTGTTGTGTGGTATTTCTGGGTCATCCTTTTCATACACCAATGGAGCGAATTTTCTCCACATCGGGTCGTTGTGCTTTGACAGTTCCGAATTGTTAAGCATGCGCTTCATGTGACCAAATTTTAGGCGCTGGGTTGATATCATTGATGAAGGTCCTACCGGACACGGACTCGGCATCAATCCTGATTGCACTTTCTTGTAGAACAATTGCGTTAACGGATCCAAATGTTCCATAGCGTTATTGTTAAGGAATGGGAGGTGTAAATCTCGTCCATGATGAATGCCAGAGGACGAAGTATACGGATGGTCAACATCATCAAATTCCTTCATCTGCCGAGCGAGTAAACTCTCCTTTTTAGAAGGTTTTTTGAATCTTCCCACTTGAGCTAGCTGATTATATTCAGCATATTCATCTCTAACCCGTGCGGCAAGTTCGCGTAGAAATGGCATATTTGGAGCCGCCTCCAGCGTGACGTCCACTTCTGGATGCCGGTTGTTCATGAACGTTAACATCACCGGATCGTTCCCCATACTCTGCGAGTAAATCTTGATATCTTTGAAGCATTTCGGATGACAATATGCTTGTAACAGCTGACACAGCATCGTCGTTTTACCCTTACCGATGCCACCTAGAACTAAGCCGACCAAAGGAAATGTTGGTAAAGCATCCGATAGGCTTTCCACGTACTCGTTAGCCTTCTCCGACCATTCATTGCCATTTACCAGTAGCTCCTTAATTTTTCCCAAGCGAATTGGACGCTTTGCTCTTTTTATTCTGTAACCGGCTTCTCCAGTAGATAATTCCTCTTCGCGTGCTTGCTTTCCTGGTAGGATAATGTCGACAGGGAGATCTGGTCCCGGCTCGACGTTATTGAACACGAATGTACCGTCGCCTAGATCATTTAAAGGCTCGGATGGATCAAAGTCCGGCTTTTTCTGCTCTCGCGCATCAATAGGACCAACGTGGAGTTCGACGTTCTCGTCACCTCGCTTTCTTTTGCTTGGCCCAATACTATATCGGAACATTTCACTTCAAGGAAAAATGGAACAATTTACTTGCGTAATGCTTTCTTCTCTGCTTCTAGTAGCGCTCGCTCCGCCGCGTCAGCGAGGACTTTTTTGAACCTTTCTCGCTTTTGAGTAGGCAATAATGACTTGTATTTTTTGCCTCCTTCATATCGCTCGTATTTCGATGTATACGTGGAACCCACATTCTGCAGCAAGTAGTCAATTAATTCGTCTTCATTATCCGTCTCAGGGATATTGGGTAGAATTTTTTTGACAGCGTCTTTTGAAACACGGTATTTGTCCAAAAGAGATTTAGCTTTGCTATATTCTTCTCGTTCAGCCGCACTGAAAAACTTCTTTTCGTCTGTCTTTAAATCATTAAGGCGATACGCGATTTCTCTCTTACGTTCCGTTTTGCTATCTTCTCGAACTTTTACTGCAGCAGCCCTTGATCGTAATAACCTATTTGCAACGAACTCACGTGCTTTAGCGTAGCTGTCCTCGGCGGATGTTGTTTGATGGAGTAAATCGTTTAGCTCTTTAAGTGAGCGTTGAGTAGTGGACACATTCTCGCTGACTGTTGAAGCTCGCACGTCAGTGATTCCCTCGAGTGTTTTGCGTTTCGCGCTCTTAAGCTCATTTTTTATGACATCTGTTTCCGGGAATGCTTGTAACAGCTTACGACGCTGCACTTGTTTACTCAACTCCAAATCTTTTGCGTCCTTCGTAACTGGCGCAAGATCCTCTTGAAAAGTAGACTCGAGGGCCTTTTTGAACTTTTCTGTTTCTGCTTCCTTATTATTTGTTTCAGCTGACGATAATGATGATGATGATTGCTGTTGCTTCGGCGGATGTATACTAAACGTAAACGGAGGAGCAGATCCAAATGCGGGTTCATGATGTGTTGACTCAGCTATGCGCCGCTTACGATTGATTGGCTGGGATGCAGCAGTAGCGTTAACCGCACTCTTGGTATCAAATGTGAAAGGTGGCCGTTCTTGTTTAACGGCCTCTTTAATATCAGCTTTATGTGCAAAGAGAATGTCGGACGCGATAGCAGCGGCCTCCGAAACAGTAGGATCAGTGTAATGATCTATTAATGTGGAGTCGGGCGCTAGAAAACCCGCAATATTCTCCCGTTTAAGAGGCAGCGAGTTAAGATCATTAAAGCTTGTCGAAGAAGGGGTACCCAGCACATTATCATCACCATCGTTATGACCGTCCTCCTCTGCTTGACCGTCGCTGTTAAATATTGGGGGAGAATTATACGGATAGCTCGTATTTATAGCGTCAGCTTCTCTTTTGATAAAGTCGTCTAAACCACTCGAAATAGCTAAATGCTCATCTGTGTTGCTGATTCCTAGGTTTGCTGCGAGTCGACTTTGTAAAGATTGGGCTTGACGACGTTGAACATCCAAGACGAGAGAATACAAATGCGCCGCGAATTTTGGCGGCAGGAGTTTATTAGCAATAGCAGAAGACAAAATATCGCCAGCGTCGGTAACTTCTTCGCTAGAAACGGGTAAATCGCCTTCATGCGCAACCACTCTGCTGATGTAATCAGTATGTTCATTGATGAGTTGTGTATATTCTCCTATTCTTGCTTCCTCCAGTTGGCTTTCGTCGGACGCGTCGATAATGTTATCCAACAAATTGGCGGCAGCTAAGGTCATCTTTGTCACCTTTTGTTGAAATGGTCCTTTTTTAGCTATGCTCTTGAATTTCTGTTGTATTAGTTCTTGAATCCCGCCTTCGGACTGCAACCGGGTGTCTGCTTGAGAACGGCGTGCGATGTCGAGAATTTCATCATGGAAGTCTGAAGGGTATTTGGAAAATCTCTCGTACCCAGGTATAAATTCACTTTCAAACGCCACGTTGCCTAACCGTTTCTGATTAATTAGTTCAACAGAACCCGGAACTTTGTGAAGCAGCTCGGTTTCAATTGCATCTGCGTCTTCAGGTGCTAAGTTTTCCGTTTTGAAGAAGGTTTTAAGATTACTGGCTAATCTTGCGTTAAGAATAAGTCGTGCTCGCTCTCTTAAAATTTTTGCAGTCGTAGATTGATCCGGTTCGTCTTGTTCCTTGGTGAACGGAGACGATTCGTATATGTCATACCCCGATGGTGCTCTTCCAATAACTGCTTGCGCGAACTCGTCCGGAGTAAGATCAGGTGGAATATAATCATTACCGTTGTTGTTGTTGTTGTTGTTGTTGTTGTTGTTGTTGTTGTTGTTGTTGTTGTCATGCTCTGTAGGTCGTGCCGAATTATCATTCGCGGCCGCGTAATTGTTAGCGTACCGTTCGGCGGGCGTGTTGTTAGCAACAACTGCTGATGATGATGATGATGATGATGGTATGCCGCTTTCCTTGATAAGTTCTGACTCTGATTTTTTATTGATGTTGTTTGCTGCTTCTGCTGCTGCTTCTGCATACTTTACGGCAGGCGCTGTCACGCGTTCGAAGTTATCCGCATATCGTTGCGCAGGAGCAAGCGGTGGAGTTGGATTCGATTCTGGCACCTGTTGCTCCAGTAGCTGCAATTTTTGTTCACGTGTATGTTCGGCTTTGTCAAGAACTTTAACTCGTTGAGCTCGTATTTCTGCCAACTTTTTCACATCAGGTGGAAATGCGGGTTGCGCCGGCTGTTCAGGGAGGGCTGGCGGTGCTGGAGGTTTGGTTTTCTCCTCCCTGTTTTTTCGAGATTGTTCCTTCAATTTTGCCTTTTGCTCACGCTCCAGCTTTAAAAGCTCTTCACCGGCTTTGTCTAACTCATTGAGTTTAGCAATAGTGGCAGCGGTGGCGCCGGTTGCGACACTAGTTGGGACAACCGGAGGAGGTGGTTCGGGAGCAAGTGTGGATGATGGTTGTTGTTCACTTGATGCCGGTTCACGTGCTTTGATTTTTTTCTGCTTCTCTTCATATCTTCTTTCCTGTTCTGCTAAGAAATCCGCTTGTGCAGCATCATAGTTGTCATCGGTCTCATATTTTGTAGATGTTGTCCCAGCATTTCCAGCGGTAGGTGTTATTTTTGGAGGAGCCGTATTATTAGGCCCAGGACCCTTATCTTTTCTTTCCATCGCAAGCCCAATCGCTGTATCTAATTGTTCTATTTCAGCGTTCAGTCGTACCACGTGGTCCTCCGACAGGTCGATCAAACGAGAAGCGAGGGAGCGATCGTTATGAAAAGGATTATTCGGTGTATTGTGTAAATGGCGCGCCAGTCTGTCGCCCAGTTGTGCTAATGATTGTTGTTCGAGTAACGCGTTTCTCTTGTTCATCAACTTGTTCACTTCACCGTATTCTAGATCGGTTTCGTCGAGTTGAGGCTGCTTTTGATCTTGCACAAAGTACTTTTCGTTATCCAAGTCGATTAATTCGGGGTCATCTTTTGCACTATTGTCATGTGAATCAAATCGCAGCGGTTCATCGATTGAGGCTTGATCCAACGCAGCTTTTATTCGTAAATCATGTGTCGGATCGCTAGGTCGTGCGCTTGAAATGAGGTCTTCCTTAGTTACTTTAAGCTCTGGCGGTTTGTAGTCCTTTTTACTAACAGCATTGAGAATATCCTTCAAGTCATCCTCCTGATTGTCTTTGAAATATCCAGGTTCATTGTCGGGCGCTTTAATTCCTTCCAAAGTTTGTCGTAGGCGGTCGCTAAAGGTGTCCGAGTCTTTCAATTTGCCATGGGCAGCGGTAGCCAAGTCTGCTTCAGCCTCGAACGGCTTGAGGTCGACTGCTTGATGGGCTAACGGCTTTCGATACTCATCGTAAAATGTGAAATCATCTTTTCGGCTTTCCTTGTTAAACTTTGCAAAGGAGGATTGTGCAATAGTAGTTGTATGGCCTTCAGCTAATGCCAATATACGGTCATTAAATCTCTTTTCTGCAGCAGTTTCCGGTCTTGTGGAAGCCTGATACTTAGGATTCAGCTTGTCATAAATTTCTTTTGACTCTTTAGCTGTGTATCCCCCCTTCTGAACATATGCTGGATCCTTAAATTCGTTATCCGGAACAATTATTGGATCCGATTTAAGTGTGCCTTGAGGAAGAGGTGGTGGAGGGACCATTATCCATGGCTCTTCGTTGGGAATCAGTTTGTCAAGTGAATAAGGGTCAGGTTCGCTTGGATCATCTATGTTGACATAGTTTTTTTTGTTGTTAGTAGCAGCGTGCGGTTGTAACCCCTCCTCCTTTTTCTCATTCTTTTTTATTATTCCAGTCGGCGTAGGGGTAGCAGCAGTGCTCTCATTTGTGCTCCCTACCTCCTCATCTTCGTACTGATCCGGCTGGAAGAGGTGTCCCAAGCCATAATCTGAGTTGAACACGTTACTGGCAGCCTTCTTAGCAGTTCGAATACCGGCCTTGCCAACCGCCAAAAGATGCGGCGTGAGGTTCTCGTGTAAATAACCCAAAGCTTCATTGGCGACAGTTGCAATAGGTCGTGTTGCCGCATCCGGAGTATTGTACTGATCAGGATGATAATTAATCCCCTCTCCAAAGTTAGAATTTAAAACTGCTTTGGAGGCGTTAACTGCTAGTTTGGTACCCGCTTTAATTGCATTATGTATTGCAGCTCCAGCCCTACCGGCCCGTTCTTCCAGTACTTGCATCGCTCGCGAAGAAGGATCATCATGATGGGTGACCGCAGTAGAAGAAGAAGCATCATCATGGGCTGGTACTTCTTCTCCCCGCTGTTGTTCAGCGTCTGTATGAACAGCTGTTGTGGAGGGCGGCGTTTCGCGAACGGCTGGAGGAGTTAAGACGCTGGAATTATGTAACAACTTCCGGCCTTGTCGTTTGGCTGCTTTGAGTATTTGTCCTACTCGCTCCAACGCGCTGCCTACCTCACCTTTATTATCGGCTGCTGCAACATGAGGAGGCGCAGCAGCTGCTGCTGCTTCTAAATTACGGTCGTTGAATATCTCTCTTGCTTTTTCAAACGCTCTTTCTGCTGTCGGGTACCTGTTCGCAGGCGCATTTGATGAGGGTTGAGCGACGTGTTGTTGAATGGTTGAAGACCGTTTATCTCTTTTTGTCGGTCCGATCGAAGTTGGCGGTTGAGGAGTGGAGGGCGGCACTTGAGGTAATGGATTATTATGCGCTACCGTCTCAGTTCGTAATCGCTTAGGAGCGAACGGTTCATGTCCTCCTCCTCCTTGAGCGTTTTTACCTTTCGCGTTTGTCCTTGATGAATTATTGGCCTCGTTCGTCGTAGAATGTTGTTGTTGTTGTTGAACATTACTGCGCTTTGGCACAAATGGTACTACCGTGCTTCGATCCTCAGCGGCCTGATGCTTGACAGTTGCGGGAAGGGCATGTGCTAATGACCGAGATATCGACGAAGTGGTAGTGTCGGCAGTGACATTGCGATTTGGACGGAAAGGTGCAGGAGCAGGAGGAGGAGCATGGTTGTTGTTGCTGCTGCCTCCTCGAGTTGCTGCTGCAATATCTCGGGCTGCATATGGCTGTCTTAGCTCTTTCTTTTGTTGAATTGTGCGTGTCAAAACCTGTGCCGGGGTAAGTAGTTGGGGGACAGCATCATGAGGCGTAGCAGGCACATCATTAATACCGATGCCAGGAGGCCGTGGGGCAGATACATTATTTGATGCGCCGGAATCGGCTCCCTGTTCGTTGGCTAGCGTTACAGCCCCGATTTCAAAGCGCTTAGCTCTACTAGAGGAACCTTGCAGTGGCATGTTTCCATTCTGGAACCCAAGTAAGCGATCTCGAATAATTTTTCCAGTGAGTTGGGCTCGAAACAATCTGTCCGATTGAGCATAAGTTGCTCGAATCGAAGGACCTTGCAATCTTCCACTTTGCAGCATATTTCTCGTTCGCCGCAACAAATTCACGTGGTTACGATAGTTGCGGGCGGGTGTCTTAACTGACGGCAAACCTTCCGTGTACTCCCCTCCTTTCTTGAAGCTGTCCATTAAGAGATGTGTTGCTCCCGATTTCATATCGTCATCCGACGCACTGACGGATTGCATCAAAAATTTTGCCTGTTCCAACGATGGATCCTCCAAATAATTCAATATCATCGTCTTGTGATGTATTGGAGCGATCATATCCTTTAATCCATGCAATACGCTGACGAAATCCCCATCCACTTCATTGGAACGATCGAAGCCGGTTCGTGCAGAACTGCGCTGGTGCTTATTCAGAAGCGCAAGAATTTGTACGTGCGGGCTCAATGTGTGATGCACTAAACTACTTAACGTACGTCCATCGTAACCGAATGCCATGTATGCGAATGCAGTTGCGAATGGAAGGAAAATGATATCTCAAACACACATACGAACATGACATTATCCATAGCGCGTACCACCTGCGGGAAAGTCATAATGCGTTTGAGCAGTAGTTGCGGATGTCCATACAACATAACGCTGTGCAAAGCAATATTCTCTTACAAGATTTCGAGGACATTGAATAGCATTGACTATGTAGTTAGAGTTAATGAATGCGGTATTGGTAACACTCATGTTATAGTTGGATGTAGGATTGAACGTGGTGCCCACGTACGACATTGATCCGAACACATAATTGGAAGTGGGCAATATATTCGACGTGGAAATGTTGGAAGTGGAAACGTCCTGAATTTTCATGATGTATCCATTCGCAAAGTCACTTGGCAATGGCACACAGGTGACGAAGCGAGTTGGTAATAAAGGCTGTCCGCGACGTGAGTAACAATTGTACAAGGGTCCCCCCGAGCCGGCATAAATGTTCAGAGGGTGCGTTAAGGAATAACGCGAAGCTAAATATGGGCTCCCGGAATAAGTGAGACCAAACGGGCCATTGTTGCACGCGAAATACAGATCTCCAAGGAAATTATCAAATATTTCTTCGTACAACTTTACACGCCTGGGCGCATATAATTCCGTATAAAACGGAAGTCCACTAGTCGGGCGTTGAAAGCTATAGGAATACATTAAAGCATTCACAGCATTTGATCCAAAATAAAAAGGCTGCAGTGGCACATTATCAACAGTAATGTTGTATTGAGACACTTCCAGACGGTTATTTTGGTTGAAACTCAGATCTGTTGGATTTTCCACAACATATGGAAGAGAGCAGGAAATGGCTCCATCTCTAGATGCGAGATAATCTGGAATGGCTAGTAATTCGGTGCACCAGTTAAAGCGAGTTATATCAGTTATATCTTCTATGGTGGTAGTACCTTGTATATAAGACTCTCGAACTAAAGGTTGATTCACCAATGCCATGTCTCCGTTAACATTCATTAAAGGCTTATGAGTAATCATAAGTAGCTGAGGGTTACGTCCACCAATTTGTAGTTGATTGTCAGTAACAATTTGGTTGAATGTGTTATTGTTTGTATTTTGCCATCCTTCAAAATCTCCGTACTGCGCGTAACGACGTTGATAATCAAAAAGGGTGAATGTCATAGTATGTCCTTTTGTAGCAAAGTCACTGGTAATTCGTTCCATAGTCGCTGGTGCATAATATATGAGCTGAGCTGTGACGGTAGGAGTCCAAGTAGGATCAAGTACCCAATTGAAAACGTGTTTACGAGGAAAACCGCGCGCGGCTGCAAACGTGCCAGCAGCGGAAGCTGGATATGGAGTCAAGTAACACGCTTCAGGTTGAGGGCCAACAAGAAAGCGAGCGACATCAGCTTCATGTGTTAAGCCATATCCAATCCCAGAGCACACGTTGGCAAAAGACAGACATCGCGTATCCAAGTAAATGTTAAGGAAGCGCTGCTGAATTGCTGTATTTGGTACACGCTGCATTGATACGAAACTAGAATGAACCGCACTCAAATTGATGCGTAGGATTGGAGGCACATTCCATTGGTAATCGGACAATCTGGAATAGTAGTCGCCCTGTTGCTGGGATAATGTGTTCCAAACTGGGAAAAGAGACGTCCATCGACCGAAGCAACGATTTTGCTGTCGTGATTGAATACAATCGACGAGCTCGCCTTCGAACTGAGAATCATGAATCCATCCATCGGTAAAATTTCCGTCATATTTGGATTGAGAAATAGTTCGTTGTTTGTCAAGTCCATACGTTTGTAGAAAGTGATCTTCTTGCACATATTGAAACGTGGCGTTGACTGAGTTTGGTAATACCCAGTCAATACGCCGAATTAGTCCAGCTGAACCGAGTTGAGAGCCAAGACTTATTGTATTCCAAATAGAAGAAGAAAAGTAGAATGGGAGCTTTCCTGTTCCTCCACTCACTGTTGTTGAGGCGCCTTGTAAAAGGTTCCAGATATTTGTCGTGCCTCCAGGCACAATTGAACTGTAATTGATTGCATAATTGGATACATTGATCAACCAAGCAGCGCTTACAGTGCCCACAGCTGACGGTATACCGTACATGACTGGAATTCCGTTGATTGAAACATTTTGAATCGGATTCATACCGACGCCGCGGAGTACAAAAGAGACCGGAAAAATATTCATGGCACCTGCATTTAGTTGGAAGGCGCTCTTTCCAGCATTTTGAGCGATTTGAGTGTCAATTTGACCCATATATACTGTGTCATATCCGTAACGCCATAAGCCGTTGTATCCAGGCGAATCATTGGCCCAGCGGATCCGTAAGTTCAAAAACATATCACCCGGCATGCCGTTGGATGGCAGCAACACTTGAAGCCAGATAGCGTTTTTGATTGTTGATGGTGCAGGCATCACTTGCGCAACAATCAATCGGTTTTCAACCCTGACAACTCCAGAACGAGGCGCAGCATTGTTAAATTTCAACACGTCTGGTGTAGGTATCGCGACGGGTGCAACCGGAAGAATTGATGAAGCGGCCTGGTTAATAATTACCGTTTTTGTTTCTGTTGTTACAGCTAATACGTCGAAATCCGTCGTGGCGGACTTATAATCTCCATACTTCACATACGGGTTGATAATTTGTCCTAGTCCAGGTAGCTGCTTTTCCGCATTGGCTGCTTCTGTTAATGGATAGAAATACGCGGCAGTAACACACGCGGCTTGATAGACGAGGGAGCTGCTGACCGACACAGGGGTCGCGTCATAGTCGACAGTATCTTGAAGCAAACTGGTGTTAATTTGCTGAAATATTGGTCCAGTCGACATAATAGGAGGAGCACCATTGTTGATAGTCACTGAATTGAAAGGGTACGATGATGTGCTCACAGGTTGAAAGAAAAATTGATACTGGGCGATTACATTAGCAAATGTTGTGCCGTTGCCTTGTGGATCAAAATCGTACGCGACGTACCCTCCATTGAACACATTCGTCAGTGTTTGAGTTCTAGCGTCCGTTGAAAGAGCGGTTTGAATCAGCGCATTAGGAATATATTGAGAGAATTGTTCGTCTCTTGGTTGATTCCAGGCCGGATATGCATATAGTTGCGGATTACCTCCAATAAGAAACTTGAACTCAGCTAATGAGTAAGCCGAACTTAAATATGTAGGAAACTGAGGAGCAACTAGATGTGTTTTGTCCAGCATTAGGTAATAAAAGCTTTGAATCACGCTGTCTAACAAGAAGACGGATAGGAACGTATTTGTTCCTTGCTGTGTTTGAGCGCGTCGAACAGAGATGAAATGAAACGGAAAAGTATCATCGGCTGGACTTGGTGGAGCGAGGTCCATAATAACCCACAGCACTGGATCATACACTTGGATACCCGATGAGTTCATATTTGGAGAGTAGGAATTGGTAGCCGGACAGAATAAGGAAGTGGGAAACGCTGGAGCAACAGCTCCAAACGGAAGCAATTGATTGGAATTATCGACAAATCTGGCAATAAACATGTCGATTTGTAACCCGCCGCTGACTTCTAGGTTTATAACATGTCCAGCGTTAAGTACCCCTAATGGCAACGTGTAAGCGAAGGAATGCATAGCGGCGCCATAGCTAGTGTTTTGTATAGCGTTAGCTACGGCGATACTTGGCCACCCGGTGTTGGCAGTCGGCCACGCTACGTTTTGAGTTCCGGCTCGAGCGCTGTCATATGAACAGTCTTTGAACATAGGAAATACACCAAGACCGTTGGCTTTCCCAATAAAGTCTGAACCATGCATGGTCGTAGAAATGTAGGAAGTGATAAGGTTAACCAGGGTGATTTCTTCGATTGTGTTGTTCGTAAGGGCTCGATTAAGCCGACAATTAACGAACAACCCAAAGTAACCGCTTTTGGGGCTAAACCCTATTTGCCCTGTACCCAATGCTGTACCGTTAGAACCGGTAGGTCCATAAATGGGTTGAATGGAGGAGTTACCCCCTGTTGTAGGACCGATTTGAATTGCTTTACCCGTTAATAATGTTCCTCGGATAATCGAGGCTTGAACGGGAATGATAAAGCTAAGGAGATCTCCACTTTGGTACACCGGCACCTGTACACTATTGAAGTTACCAACTGTGAGGTTACCCTGCGCAGGCTGATTGCTCGGAGGGAAACGAGCGATGTATGCGCTCGTACTCATCACGACAAAAAATGTGCAGTATACAATACCAGTCATGGATGTATCTCACAACAATAAAAGAAAATTTTCATGTGAATATGTTGATTACAGCAGCGGTGGCGTTTCCTCTTTCGTCGTAGCCCTTCTTGAAATTGTAAACGACTCGATGATAGAATCTCACTTCTAGTTGTTGATTGAACGTTTGATTGGCGTCAAGAAGACGAAGACCCATTCCTCTTGGATTCGCAGTAGAGCGCGAGTTGACTTCGCTCCAGTCACTCATTCGTATCTGTGTGCAAGGTGTACCAAAAATGGACGTTTTTGCCGGGCCCAATAATCCGTTTGCAGTACCGTAATCGGAAGCGGTGGTGGGATCTGGCAGCCCGCTTTGTCCTGTCACTGCGAGAGTGAGATTCTCTTCTCCAAATAGCGAAGCCGAGTCAAAATTGTTTACCACTCCGAACTCTACTGTAAACATGGTAAGACGAGGAATTTCTGCGGCTCCTCCCGCTGTGTTCATACAGTAAAACGTATCAAGCGGATAATGACAATAGGCAGTATACGCCAAATTGACTGAGTTAGAAACACCATTATCCCCTGTATTTCCAAATGCGTTGCCGATAGCTTTCGCGAGTAGACGATACTCGTATTGAGTGCCGCCGTTCCCTTTCAGAAATACTGTTGGGTTCGGTAAATGATTGGCATCCATTTGTCCAAAATATGGAATCTTCATGGGCCACTCGCCTCCAATATTTTGCTGTTGATACACCGGAAGCTGATAATAAACCTGTTGGGATCCTTGCAAGATAGATACTTGATCGAAGGTTGTATACGGCATGGCTTGTTCCATGAATGGAATATACTGTGCATTTGTGCAACGAATGGCGAATTGAATGAAATATGGGTTAGTGACGGTGGCTTGAACGCTTACTTGTCGGGTCTGCATCGTTTGCAATGGAAAGCTCTGTTTAGTCATACGAACATTGGTAATCGATAATCCTGGTCCGCTCGCTTCTCCCCAAATTTGATCGAGATCCTTGACAATCGATTCAGGCAAACGAGGTCGCATGTATCCTAGTCGCATATTGGAATAACGGACAGATGTTGGAAACGACACAAATTGACTACGATTGAAGTTCGTGTTATAAAGAGTCAGCGGAAGCACACCAGCCGTCACGTTGTCTATATTGCCGCTCGTCACATCTGCGGCTTTGTATACCTGAGGCATGCCGTACCCATTATCAGCCACACCAGCATGACCATTGACTCCCGAAGCTCCGAAGCCGGGAAAAGATGGACGCCCAGTCGAAACACGAAGAGCGATTTTGAAACGATTAGTCGTCGGAATAAAGTTTCCGCCTTCGGACATTGTTTTGTTAACGCTCCCCAGCGTCATTACGTTAACTGGCTCAGCATTTCGAATATCGCTCCCATAGTTCGAAGTTACGTTTGAGGTAAAGCCAGTCGGACTTGGGTAGGGAATTTGCAGTATGCCGCCTCGCTCTGTATATCCATGTCCAAGAGCTGTCGCATCAATCTGATCCAGTGTAGGAACAATAAAGTCCGACATATCAATTCCAAAAAGAGGAATGTCCAGCAAAATAGGATGATTCAATACAACGTAGACCTTTCCTTGGCAGCCAGAATTCCAAGAAGACGTGTCGACTGCTGCAGCAATCGCTTCTACTGCATCAGTATTAGATGAGTTACCGGGCACGAACACTTGCGCGGGTGTTGCAAGACATATACCAGCAATTTCACTAGCGAAGATATACTGTTGAGACCACATTGCACGCAGTACACGATTACCAATGTTGCATTCCATGGCTTGCAAAGCGCGGTCTGTACCCAATTGATCGAAGGTATCATTACCCTCCCCTGGTTGAAACATAAGCATATCTCCACTGTCCACAGACGGGTGATCGAGAGCAGCAAGGGAAGCATGTAACAATAATCCATTGTTGAGCATAGAGCTCAAGGGAAAATTGGTTCCAGTAAAATTATAAGGCACTGTTCCTGCCGCGTCGAAAGCCAAGCCGGGCAAATTGTCGTAGGCTGATGGTACAGTTAAATTGGACGCGCCAAGCACGGCTTCGAGGTCGTTCGTATCCAGCGGAATCGCTGTAATTACTATACGAAGGGTGGACTGCGAACCAGCTGGCGCAAACCCGTCGGTAACATTGTCAGAATTGCGTGGTACGGTTGGTAGATATTGCCAGCTAGCAATTGGGGTAATGCCGCTTGCTTGCGTCACATCAGAGTCATTAATATCGGTAGCGATGTACAACTTGGAATGCAAGTAGGAGTCCAACATGCTAGTGTAGTCGCGGGTGGCTGCGACATAGTTATGACCGTTGTTAAATGCTCTTAATGTTACGTTCAACTTGAGATCCGAGTCGGCCATCCAGTTGACGGGCCATTTATCTCCAATATACAGAGGAACCGGCATGGACACTTCTTGAACGACAGTAATTGTTGATTGCCCAGCTAAAAATTTTACTGGGTCGGGAGAAGCCAGGCCACCATCAAAACTGAAGGAAACGGCGCGACGTGTACCGTTTACACCGAAGGTAGGCAATAGAGATGGTTCAATATCTTGCGCATACTGACAAATGTTGGTTTTCATCTTAAGATCATACGCGCGAAAGTCAGCACCTTGTCGGTTTGCTAATTGCAAAAAGTTGTAGCTTTCAAAACCTTGAGTCTGATTCAGATCGTCAATGATTCGTCCACCATCCACCGACTCAAGCCATACTCGCTCCAAGTCACACGTATGACCAAGATTGGTGGGAGGATCGCAAGCGTAATCGGGAACATTGTAAGCAAGATGTGACAAGAGGTTATTCATCTCACCCGACGTTAGGGATTGATTGAGAGGAATGTCGAACATTTGTTGCAACCAGGCAGTGGGATCATTGCCTCCAGGAAATGTCTGATTCATTGCAAACGCATAACCTATAGGTATAGGTTGCGCTCGGTAGGGAAATGTCAACTCACGACGATAACGTAACTCTGGCTTGTAACAAAAGGGGATTGTACCGCGATTGAGAACAAACTCAATAGTTGCTGCAGGTTGAATTAACGCTTCGCGTACAGGTAGTTCAAAATTATCAAACTCGAGACTTTCATCGAATTGATTCAATCCGCCCAGAAATTCTCGCGTGTGACTCATATCGATGACAGGTTGAGAAATAATAGGCTCGGAAGCTAGAGTTTTCGAAGGGCCGGCACCATCACCAATGCTCACATCTCGCGCCTCACCGATTCCTGGCGCTAATGTATCAGATTCGCTTGACATAGAATTGCTAGAAAATGCAACACAACAACGGGCGATTTAGCATAATTCATTGGAAGATTCATCTCCAGCGGCGTTGGCGGCGTGGCTATCATCATCATCCACCGCTCCGAACATCTTTCCGGATCGGACGTAATCGTTGACGAGGGAGGCAAGCTGAGTGTATTCAGTCAACGGTAGAACTCCCACCTTTTGTCTGTGATCCACACCATCCACAATAGCCGCTTGCAAGTGTTCCTGTACTTCAATAAAGGTCCGCAGAGAAAACGACCACTTTCCCATAGTGATGGAGTTCAACTCGCCCTGTTCCGATGATTGCCGCTCAAGTTCTGAGGACAACCAACTGGCAACAATGGGGGAAGAAGCAGCAATCAGTTGAAGAGTAGCATTGACAGAAGGCAGTGTTGGCACACAAACTAGCTGCAATACCTGAGAGTTAGGCTCACGCATACGAGCCACACTCTTGAGAGAGTCAGGTACGGTGAACGTGTTGCGAACGCGCTTCTTCTTGGAGGGAGCCTTAAGCACTTTGCCAGCCACCGTCTTGTGCTTGATAGAAGTGGCGGCTTGCCTGGCTCCATCGTCCTCGTCTTCGCTGCTGTCCGAACAAATTGTAATGGACGGCGCTCCCTGCTGCGCCACGGATCCTGACGATTGATCGAGAATTTCCTCCTCCTCTTCTCCATCACTCAACGTGACGACGTGTGCCACTGGGGTGACGACCTTCGTAGCTGCTGTGGTGGCTTTTGAGACCTCCTGGGTTGAGACAGTCTTCTTGATGTGCTCCGACAGAGACTCGGACTTGCTCAATTTGCTTGCGATAAGCGGTTTGGACTTTGAGCTGATAGTCTCGACTTTCTTGGCTGACGCAATTGGTGCAGTTGCAACCATTTTTTTGTGAAAGAGCAGGAATGGTGAGAAAATGTGACACGATGCATATATCTATTCCGATCTCGCAGCTTATTCCATTCCTAAATAATTAGGAACAAGGGGGACGCGGTCATGTGCCAAATCAAGATCCATCTAATCCTGGAACCAATTATCCTTTCACTAAGACTAGTCGTCCGCATACTCGTATCAACAGTTCCCGCATTATTATTGCGAATGCGACCTCTCAAACAACAGCCCGACCAAAGCACGGGTTTATGCATATCCCAAAAGTCTTTCCAATCCCGACACCATACACTCGGACAAACTCATTTCGCCAAGGACGTCTGACGGGTAAAACCAAAAGAGCAGTAACACTCGCAATCAAACGTACAGCTGTTTAGTGTTGTTGCTTGTTTTGAATGAGACGAATAAGTTACAAAGTAAATAAACCATTGTTATTCATGGCTGATTCTACTTTGCTCTTAAGCTGCGCAATAAATTTTCCCGCGTTGCCGGGTTTACCATATAGCGCTGGGTTTTCGTACTCGGCCTGACGCATTTCTTCTTCAAAGCGCTCCAGGTTGTCGCGGACATATGAGGAATAAGCTGCCTTGATACTTATCGTCCATTGCGAAGCGGGGCCGAAAAGACGGCGAATCTCCTCACTTGTGCCAAATATAGATTCCATCATCTCCCGAGCGATTGTCTTGTCTTCGAACGTGTCGGTGGGTTCCATCCCAAGGCAAGCAGAAAATGAAGGATTACGACAAATCAATCTTACGCTTGCTGGCAGCAACAGGGGAGGCTTGCGACTCCGCCGCGTGCTTGAAAGCAGCACCGCTCTTGCTGGCACCACCTGGTCCATGCACTCGGGTCCATCCCTTGGCTTCGTATTGCGTGTAGATGTCTGCCAGCCATTGATCAATCTTCTTCAGCACCTTTTGCACCGTTGCTGAATGCAGATTCCAATACAGCCATTGGTTAGGAGAGAAGGCCATAACCTTGCCGGGAGCTGATGAGAGGCACGGCTTGAGATAAATCTGGCGGAATTTGCCAATCGGGAAGAACTTGATGCGGAAGACGATGCATGAATGCGAGTCGCCAGTCCCGTTGCCGAAGTTGTCGGAGAACTCCGTGTCCGTCATGTCATACGAGGGTCCATGAAGCACCGCTACATCCAGCCACTCATTCTGAGACGGGTCCTTGGCAGACAGGAGACCAGCGGCGGTCAAACGACGCTCCGCTTCAGCTGACGAGAAATCGGTGATGAAGAGGCGGTCATCAAGCGCGATGAGATTGGGCGGCGGCAACTTGCTGACAGTGTCTTGGTCGAGAATACCAACAACAGGAGCCGCATCGAGATCGGGAGGTAGTTCCATGGCGTCGGTGATGGAAAATGGCATCTCGAAACTGACTGGCGCGTATGCGGCGGATTTAGGTATGAAATCTATTTTTAGCACCGGAGATTACTAATTTCTATTTTTGTACCCTCTATTTTTAAATGTCTATTCTTACTTCTGATGACCATTATTTGACTATATATAGAGCGAGACCACATTTTTCACGATGTCGCGGCTGCCTTCGAGATTAGATCGCAACATCTTCGATGCTGTTTCTCTCTCTTCCGGGCGGTTAAATCAGACGCCTGAGTCTCGATTGTTCGGAGATTTATTGCGAACGTCCGGTGAAGTGTCTTATTCTCGTCAACGTGAGCTACTACATCAGTACGCTGATACTGATCTCAGTTCGTTTCCTGATGTATTCGGTCATGAGTTTGCTCTTACCCGTTATCTCCATGAGTTTCATGCCACACCTGGTATTAATATGGGGCCGGCTCGCCTACTTTTGTTTCCTTTTGATCAGGACGCAACAAGAGGATTTATGGGGTATGATCTGGATCGCACTGCTGCAGCTGAGCGACTTGTTTCTCTGGGCTACATGACGCGTCGTCAAGTCGACCTTTTGGAAGCACGAGCGGTAGCAAGTCGGGCTTCCTTGGGTGTTTCCAATCTGGACGCTCGCTATGATTTTGTTCCTGCCCTTATTCTTGCTGAAAATCCTCGTGTACGTCGATTGGTCGCCTTCTTCAATGTCGTCGATGATTCTGGGGGCGGAGTGATCAGCGTTTCGCCTTTAACAGCTCTTAACATTGTCACTCGAGCAACAACCAATTCAAATTCGCACTTCAACGGGTTAATCAACTTCATTTATGCGCCAAATGATCCCAATACTCCCAACATCTTTTCGCTGCAGCCTGCCAATGCTTCCCGGCAACATATTGGTTCCACGTTTCGAGATATGCAGTCTCCAACTCAACTAGCACTTGCTTTTTATGTTATGTATCGCTTGGCCTATTTCATTGATCCTGGATGTTCGCTGACCATCTTCCTCAATTTCCTTACCAAACGAGTTTACTTTCCCACTCAAATTGTTTCTTATCACACGGTTTCATCACCCGTTTCCGGTATTATTATTGATGGCACGTCTTCTTTGCCAACCATCCGACTCGACATTATCAACGCTGTTGCTGAAGGCGTTACTGGTCGTGAACGCCGAGGAAATTCCACTTTCATTGATCACGAAGACAAGGCGGTGTTGTTAGGATTTGATCTCCATATTAATCCAACTACAAACCCAAGCCCCTTTATTCTTCCGGATCGCGTACAATCGCAGTTGCATGCTCAAATCCGTCTCGTTCTATCCGCACTTCAAGCATTTCGCGTTCCAGCCACTTTATTTCACACCTTATCCCAACTTGACGATCTGCGCTTGTGTATGGAAAACGACAACAAATGCGTCGTCACCTCTTTCATTTACATTCGGTTGTTGCAAAGTGGATTACTTTCAGTTGATGACAGTTATGTCAAAAAATCTCTAGAAATCTTAGAGTGGTTTCCTTCCATTGATCATGGGTTCACTCCCGATTATTTGAGCTCCAGCAATCTTTTTCAAACGCTGCGACTCTTATTACAATACGACCAGGATTGCACGTATGGCTTTAATTCCACTCAAGAGTCCTCGGAACATTTGGGTTCAATTGTTATTGTGTTTTTCAAGGGCTTTGGTCTCATACCGCTCTATCCTGCCGTTCGTTTAACCTGGGACGTAGACGAAGAGGATGAGGTGCGCCTTGAAATTCCAGCCGATGACGAACTTTTATTTTCACTGGAAGAAGTCCCTTCCTTCGCCATGGTGCTTGTTTACCACAATGGGCACGTGTTTCCGTCTACTTATGAGAACATACGCAATGCATGCTGTTTATCATCGTCTCAGCCTCACCGTATTTTGGATATCACAGACGCGGAGCCGCCTGAGGTGTATGAGCTCAAACCACGCCCCATCGATCGGCAGGCTGAGAAGAACTTGAAAGCTCACAACAAGCGCCAGCAACGTTTACTCTCCAACAATTTGTCTCTCATGGCGCGGAAATTTGCTACAACATGGGGTTCTTATGATATAACTCATGAACTGGACAAGCTCTCCGCCGACCTGGAAACCGGGCATTGTGAGGAATGTTCTCAATTGAATCATGCTGATTGTCAAGACGCGTTCGCTTGTGGTATTGCTTGGGGTACTGCGCCTGGGCAGGGTATCTGTTTTATCGGACATGAGTGCACATCCGCCATCAAACGCCTCAATGCTGATTTCGAAACGTATGACGGCTGCATTACGCAAATGCTTCGATGGATCAAGAACAATTTAGGCTTTTATCGTGAATCTCGAGCATCCCAACGACCGCCTTGTTTTATTCCCAAAAGAGTTTTTTATTTCCACAATGGATCCGGTTTTGACCACTTTTTTGTCTTTAAGACGCTGGCTGTATGGAATGAGTATCCAGATATTTTACCGATGGATGGGAAACTTCTGACGTTGTCCTGGGGAAATATTTGCTTCTGGGACTCCTTTCGCATGTATCCATCCAGTCTCGACGACCTCTATAAATTGTTCATTCAAAAGAACATTCCTGTCGAGGAGCTATATCGGCCAGTATCAAAATGGAAATGCTTTCCTTATGAACTTATTGCAAGCGATATGTTTGAACACGGATTACGCTCGTTTCAATGGATGACAGAAAACCCGTGGATATGGGGCGGTAAACGATGTTCATCTATGGATGACGATCCACGCGACATATCCGTTGTCAACTGTGAATGGTGGCGGCTTCATATATCAGATCAAGGCTTCGATCCTGTTCAGCACATGTCTGACTATTGCATGGATGATGTTTATATCCTGCAGTATATTGTTACGGTCCACACTCAACATTTGGCCGTAGGCAGCATACAAGGTCGATGTTTCAACATCAATAACGCCATTACCTGCTCAAATGGAGCGTTTATGCTCTTTCAACAAGCTTTTCTCTCTACTCCAATCGTTACTCCTGATCTTCATATAACGCTGCCTATTGTGGACCCGTTACGGCCGATCGGGAAACAAAATGTTCCATTCCAATATCTTTTGCGTAATCTTATGTATGGAGGAAAAGTGGATGTATTTGGACACACTATCAATGTTGATCTACCTCCTGGCCGATCGCAGCTTAGACGAGGTGATGAATACGATGTAAATTCAATGTATCCCCACATTATGCGACAGCAACTCCCTACCACTTATCTCGGTTATGACGACTACCGTCCACAACACGGGGACGAAGGCTATCTTATTCCAGAACACGAAATAATCAAGCATTACTTTTATTGGGCACAAGTACAATATCCTTTGAACAAATCTGGTATTCTGACAAAATACAATGGGTTCTGTGTGGCGGTCTCCTTTCTTCCTTTCGAGTACGTCGATCCATTACGGAAAAATTTAACCTGTTATTCCATGATTTACGGTGTTGAATTAATTGAAGCCATCAATAATGGAGCCGATGTTCATGTTCGAATGCGTTTCCGTTTCAAAGCCGAATACGTGTTCAAGGAATTTATTGAGACCCTGTATCAAACCCGTCTTGATGCTACGGATAAGGTGACCAAAAATTGGATTAAGTTGCAAATGAATTCCACATATGGGAAGTTAAACCAGAGTCCCAAACCTTCGTCTCGCATCCTTTATTCCTACTTGGACAGTCCACTTATGAACGACAAGGAGGTATTAGTAAACATGTGCAAACTACCAGGTCCGAAAAATGGTCATGATGTACTTATGGCGGAAGTTATTGATACCAGCAAAACATATGTCGGTCAATGTATTCACGTGGCTGCATACATAACCGCCGGTGCCCGAGCTTATCTGTGTCAATTGATAAGAGAAGCGGAGACATGTTTCGATGAATGGGGCGAAAAAATTAAAGTGTTTTATTGTGACACCGACTCGCTTAAGTGCTATCAGTTTGCGCTTGATGATCCGCGCAATAAGTGGTTTCTCGACAAGTATATGGATCAAACAGAACTCGGAAAACTGAAAAGCGAAACAAATAACGTTGGATACGACAATATGTGGTTTATTCAAAAGAAACTGAACATGGTCGTTAAACATCAACCACACGTTGAGTGGAAAAATGACCAAGTCCCAGATCTGGTAAGCAGTATCGCAGCGAAGGAGTTCGTCATCAAAGCAAAGGGAGTCCCGAAAAAGCTCATTACCCCAGAGAATATGCTCACATTATGTCTGGATCACCAATCAGTTGAATTCAAAATGCCCATTCAATTCAAACATGATTTATACGGAGGCATTACCAAGCTTAAAGACGCCATCCGTAGCTTGGGATTTGGTAACTTGGCACGACAACCACCGGATTCATATGGGAACTTGAATCCTCATCCAACTCTAGGTGCCTTTACTGAACGCCTATCTCAAGCAAAGGCTCTTGGTGTTGCTACTTTCGAACCACATCTTATACATGAATTGGATGATGTTCATGAATCTCAATAAATTTTCTTGTATTTTTCACTGACATTTACTGCAAATGGATGAAAATATCAACACGAAAGTTCAAGAAGCCCTGCTTAAGATACTGCAGCAGATGACATCACCCACGTCAACTCAACTTTCGTACCGAAATGTTCCACATTCTCATGATGATCTCGGTTCTACCTCGAAACGAAAATATGTTATGAAGAACCCTGATAACATTGGTACTCGCAATGAAATCAACAAAGACGCAGTTCGTGCTTCCGTCATTGCTACTCAAATGGACAAGGCTCGGCAGGCGGCTGAGACACTACTTCTGCTGAAGCGGAAGTATCAAGAGGACACCATGGATCCAAAAGTGATGAAAATCCAGGATCAACTCAAACGCACGGAAAAGCTATCGGATGCTGTTCTTAAAGCATTAAATCCGGCCTCAGCCATGGCTGACCATATTTCAGCTTTATCTTCACCTTCTCTTGCGCCTTCCATTGTCTTCTCTTCAACCAACCTGGTTCCCCCGATGGATACTGATGAAGATATTACCACCTCCAACATTAAGCGCCGCGCCGCTTCTCCAGCAGAGGATATGCCGCTTCGCCCGCCCACTGAACCGAGCCCCACCGCATCCAAACCGGAACCGGTGATACTCTTGGATACGCCGGCCATCATTCAAAAAGCTTCAGCACCTTCTATAATAACTCCAATCAAAGCAGCTGTTACAGCTCAGCGCACTAATAGACTTATTTCTATGATGGATTTTTAATGCTGCTTGCTTTAATCTTCAAACATAAGAATATATCGACCTACAGCATAATCGTCAACGATTTGTTCGCACTCTTTTAATAGAGCACTAAACTCTTCTGCCTCTGTCGGGGACGAAAGGAGAACCCGCTCAGGCCACAAGGCGAACAGCTTTCTCAAATAACATCCAGGATGCTCGCCAACTGGCCACCATTGCACCAATTCCTCTTCCTTGGGTGCGATCCAATATTTATGCTCCTCGCGAAGCTCGAATACCTCGCGGGTGCCACAGTATCTGCACTCATCATCCTCACATGCAACAATGACCATCGAGGTCATAACCAGTATCAGTCGATCTTCTGACTCACCATGTTTATGTTTCTCCATCTCATGATCCAACACGAGCAGCGCATCCATCGCCATGTTCCAGAGTGCCTGGTACGCTGCCGACGAGTTGTATATAAATTCTCGCTCTTCGCATGGCACTGTGTCGCGCTGGCTGCTCTCCAGGTGCTTGGCGTTAACTCGCGCGACCACGGACAGTAGGCGCTTGTGAGTTTGTCGCGTTGAGAAGTCAGGTTCCATATCTCAACAAGAAAATTCAAGCATATCTATTATTAGAAATTCTATTATTAGACTCCTTCTAGCGCCGTCGTTTCGCCGCCTGCCAGGCCTGCCACATTATCCTCTGGCACCGGCTGATCAGGATCTGTTGGCTCTGCTGCTCCCGATATATCAACCGGGGGTGGAGGTGGCGGAGCTGGATTGCTTGAATTGGCGCTAACGGCTGATTCAATACCTGACGCCAAAGAGGCTGCTCCAATAAAAAAATTAACAGGGTCAAATTCGGAGGTAGCAAGATCTTCTGTTCCCGTGCTTATCTGTCCCACGGCTTGACCCACTTTTGCTGCTTTGCTTACGTCTTTAACTGAGTCACCAACGTCACCCACCGCCGTTACGGCTTTTCCAGTTTGTACAACGTCTTTCGTTTCCCCGCCAGCAGCACTGCTTATTCCTGTTACTGTGCTCTTCGCTGCTCCACCTGGCTGCGGTGGTGCTGGAGCAGCTGGGGTTGGATTGGTGGGTGTAGTTGTCGCTGCCACAACCGGCTTCGGCTGTACAAGAGGATCTTCTGTGGGAATGGACTGCTTTACTTGCGTTGCTGCTTGACCAATGTTGTTAACATCATTTCCTATATTATTAGCCGTTCCTCCGTTGCTGCTGTTAGCATATTGATATTGTGGTGTTCCTCGGATGTTATCGTTTCCTTCACTTGCGCGCGTATGCTCAATATTTGCGCTGCTTGATGACCCTCCGCCTTCAGCGTTTCGGTCGGAAGCGTTTTGACCTTGTCCTGTTGCGGTTTCAAACCCTCCAGTATTATTCAGCTCTTCCGTGTAATCTTGGCCGCTGGTATCCAAGTCCGCATCTCGCTGCTCTTTCGTATAATCATTCTTTTCCTCTCCTGGCATTTTTTTGTCGCTCGCCAATCGAGTTTTTGCTAGCTCTGGTAATTCTCCTTCTTTCAAGGTAGATTTCATGAATGTTGGCAAATTCTCTGCGATGGATAATTTCGGACGCTTTATTGAACCGCCAGCGGTCGTTTTGACATGCTTGGCTACCTCTATATTCGGCTCCTCGTCTCGGAACTCATCGTCAAGCAAATCCGGATGAGGTTGATTGACGTGTCCGTTACTCACTATTGCTGCCCGTTGCTGGTTAAGAGCATGTGGCACACCTCCGACTACACGAGACAATAATTTCGGCGGCTCCGCCTCCTCCTCTTCATCTTGAAACTCGTCTCCCAGCAACCCTCGTTCTGGTTGGTGTACGCGTTCATTTGATATAAGAGAGTTTTTTTCTTGCAATTCTTGCGGTTCTGCCACTTTAGAGGAAGAAGACTCAGTCGGCTGCGCGACGAATTTAGCAAACGCTTTTTTGCGGTTTTCCGTTTCTTCTTCGTCAATATATGGAGGAGGCGGGAGGTCCGGCGGGATCAGCGAACGAGATGCTGGTGGAGTAACGTTGAGACCTTCTTTGGTAGCTCTATCAAGTTCTTCCGGTGATTGGGCCATATTCATTTTGTTCGTAAGCGTTGGAAAGTCTGTATCAAAATCATGCGCATGAATAGGCGTTGCAGTTGTTGTCTCGGTCGTAGGCGTGTCTTCAGTTGGCTCCAACGGGTGATGTGTACTCGCTGTATCTATTGGATCGGTCGCGGCTTCTGGAGGAATTAAGCTGCGCACTGTTTGTCGCAGGTTTTCATCGTTGCTTGCGTCAGTAGGAGGATCATATAATGGTACTCTATGTATCCCCCTATGGCTCCCTAACCGAGACGGCGCTTCCGGTTCTGATGCGGTCGCTTTAGGTTCTGGTCGCTTCCCTGTTTTTATAGTGTGGAGCGTATCTCGCAAGTCATTATAGTCGTCGTGTCCAAGCACCTGGGCCGCTGCGTTGCCAATGACTTGCTTCGCTATTGGTATTCCATGCTCAACAGTCTTGTTGTATGCTGTTTTTACGAAATTTTTCAGGTTCTTCGTCAAATTTCCTTCACCTTGAGTATGCTCCAATAAAGCTGCATGTGATTTTAAGGCAGTGAGACCGGCCTTCATTACTACATTGTTGGCTAATTTCGGATGGCTTGTTACGTAATCTGCTGTATGACTCATCGCCTGAGCCACGTGACCATCAGCTAGAGAGTGTACCACGTTTTTCGCATAGGCTGCATCGCGCGGATCCGACACATTTTTCTCTATGTGAGCATCCACGATTTTTTTACTGATGTTGCCCAGTAATTGATCCGATTGCTTCGCTGCTTCTGCGAACCCTCCGCGAACATCTTGGTCCTGTTGACCTATTAGGTCTTGAACCTTGGACAGGTGCGTTAAAATAGTGTTAGAAACTCCATCATATTGAGCCCCAGCATGAGCTGCCAATTTCACTGCATCTACCCCATTTAACGGAGTATCATCTGCTCCTATCAGCTTCGCCGCTGCGGAGTGCAATTCTTCTGGCACCCCTGCTTTCGCGAGAACATATCCTGCTGCTTTGGTTTTCAACTCTCCAATATTATTTCCAGTGGATTCGAGCCCTTCTTTGTCGAAACGTGGCGACATTGCTTTGACAACGGGTCTCACTGCATCATTGTTATATAATCCTGTCGCACGTAGATATCGCTCAGCGTCCGTCTGGTTCGTCTCTCGCGCGTTGGTAAGTGAACGGATCGGCGCTCCTGCTTCCCGTGTTGGATCAAATCTCTCAGATATGGCTTCCGCATCGTGTGAGGTCAATACATTTTTGCCTATTAAGCGTTGATCTGAACGTTGTAATTCTTGTTTTACCCTGTCGCTTCCGTTTTCCAAAATTTTCTGCCGGAGAGCACTTTGTTCTTGAACATGAGCTTCTCCAGGATGGGCTCCAATAAAATTACCACTCGATAGTTGTGCTGTTGCTTGGTTAATGTTGTATTGTCGTAGGTCACCATAACCTGGATCATTTGCTGCTTCATGGTTGTTTGTTGGGGTAAATTTATCTGCGATGCGGGTCGCGACAGAATTTATCGCTTCCGGTGATGTAATCTTTCCATGCATGTAATCATGAGCTTCCTGCAGTACATCTGCTCCATAATTAGCTTTTTCGAATCCCGTGGCTCGCTTCAACAATCGTTGCGTGTTGACGTCATTTAACGCATCGTGGACATTGAAATCAGCGCTAGATAAAGCGTCAATTTTGCTTTGTGCAGCATTTAAATTAGCATGAGCGGATTGCAGTCTGTCATGTAGGTCTTGTGCCTTTGGATTTTGCGCCAGCTTTTCACTCAGTTGGGCTTTCGCCTCCGTGGACAGATGCGCGTAATCTTCAGGTAACATCAGTCCGGTACGTTTGATAATTTCCTTTCTCGCGATATTCTTTAAGTCGTCGTGACTCAAGTCATCGTCGGCTGCTTTACGAAGAAGGCCAATCTTTTCTGCTGCATCGGGACCTACTAATCCTTCGGCTATTTTGCCTGCATGATCACGTGCAAATTGTGGTCCATATCCTGCTTTTAATTTTTGTTGATATGCCTTAATATCTGGTACGTCAACAAGTGGTTTAACTGCATCTGGAACGTACTTTTTCGCTGTATCCGTCAATAACTTCCTAAACTCGCCCGTTTTGTCATTCGTTGCTGCACCAGCTGCTTTCGCTGCTTCTCTGTACTTAGCAATCGCTTTTGCTCCCTTGCTGAACGCACTTAAACCTGTCAGCTGCCCAATCCGAGTTAGCCCGTTTTTTGTGGAGTCCGTTCCAAAATTATATTCGTTAGCTATGGTGGAAACGATCCCTGTATCCTGTTGAATCTCCTTTTGTTTTTGCGACTCACTCGGAAGTAACGGTTGGGAAGCGGTTACTGAGTTACGCGTGTCGGTATGTGACGCATTTTTTGCGGAAGCCAGCCCAGATAAGTAACTGTCATCTTCTTGCGCAAAATCCGCCATGGCTCAGCCTTTTATGAAAAATGCCCTTCAAACGCCCACAAACCCGAGCATGACGATGCTCCATTCTTCTTCTATGCAGCAAATGAAGACAATGGACTTGCATAACCGAGTCGATCCTACCGTGCCCGGCAACACGTCCACTAATCCCTCTTACGTTATGGTTCTTCCTTCAACTCGCTCCCCGACCAGTAATCTGGTTGTGGCAGCTGGTAGTTTTGGTGCTTCATTGAATCCCCCTGGCACTGCTGGAACATTTGTTGATTTCAAGCAAAAAATATATCTACAAAAGCTCTCCGTGCAACTTGCAGCTGTCACAACCACAGGTCAAGGATACTACATGATTTTGTGGACGAGCAACGCGAATAATGACTTTTCAAATGCTGCTGTTTACCCAGCGCTTTGTTGCAACTTAATGAACAATACCTATGATACCATCATCTATGAAGCCTTGGATCCTAACTCAATGCTGCAGCTTCAGCGATATTGTTGGTTCACGATTTACGGACCTGCTACTCCAAATCAAGTTGACGCGCGTACTACTGTTCCCTATTCGGCCTTAACTGCTATACCCATAATTTCAACGTTTCACTGTGGTTTTCAAATGCATTTCATTGAGTAAACAGTAAACATCCATCAACATCATAATAATAATATCGTGATTACTCCCTTGCTTCTTTGTTCTTCACTTGCTTCTTTTGTTCTTTGCTCTTTGCAATTTTTGCCTCAAGTGGTGAACCGAACTTGCTAGTGCTATTCCTAATCATCTCCAGCTTACTAGGACGCGCCGTCTCTTTTGAATCCATTGCGCGAAGAAAAATGATACATCTTTAGATAGGAAGATCAAAAGAGGCACAAAACTCAGTCAGCTCTTCTATGCTGTAACTACGCAATTCGGCCTCTTCCGCAGCTGTCAAAAAATTCATCTCCTCTTCTTGCACATCTGGATTTTGTTCAGGAACCGCCTCACCGTCCTCCAGATCATTGCGCCACATGTAAACCCCGACTGGATGTCGTATAGCCTGATGGAGGAACCCAGCTCCGCTGCTTTCAACATATGATCGCACATCATAAAATCCCGGTAATTGTTCTATTCGTTCACGTAAATAGAATGGATTGTCGGGATGGCAATATAGCAGTAGGGACCGATTGAGGCAAAATTTTTCTTGAGGATGACGAGATAAACCAAGCCATGAGACGAGCCAAACGTGGAAGATTTCAAGCTCTCGTAGATAAGACTCGGAAAAATTATGTCCAACTGCTGCCTGCACTGGTCGAAAGTTTACGGATGTAAACACTGACATGAAATCGCGGAGAGAAAACTGACGACAGGAAAACAAATATGTGCTCCCCTGAAACATCTCCACCACAACGCATCCGTTGGTTGCTTCACAAGGCTCATGCACCTTGTATGCTTCATTTTTGCTTAAGAACAGCCACCAAGCATAAACCAGTTTCCACATGAAGACACAAGCTGGGAGCCCTTTTGCATGCATGTGCTTGAGTATTGGAACTGTTCTTGCCTTTGCAGCACTATTGAGTGAGAGGCATGGTGTTGGCTCCACAGCATATAGCAAAATGGACTCGGGAAGAGGAAATAGCTGCTCCGCACTCATCTCGTGTGCTCTCTCGACCGAAAATGATGGCCACGTGTTGGGTACGACTATTTATAACTTACAGTGTTCTAATTATAATTTTGACCACTTTTCTATATATAGCAACAATTTGTTTATTAATAGCAACAATTTGTTTATTAATAGCCTTCTGACCACTTTTCCATGTCTCAACCCTTCGAGCTGCACCTTCCTCACCTGACCGTCGATGGTCAGTCGTTTCGCCTTCATCTTTCGATTCACCGAGCTCCAATTGGACCCGGTTTTCGAGGCAATTCACTCTGCACAAACAGAGTTATTTTGTTCCCTGACCGTATGAATGTCTCTGTGTCTCTGGTGTCGTTGTCTCCATCTCCTACTCCTCCATTGATCACACCAGAGGAGGAGCCCAAAATGCCAGCTCCTTCTCCATCCCTTCAGCCTACTCAACCTACCTCTCCCGTCAAGATTCATCGTTGTCGCGCGGATTACTTACCACCTGAATCTCTCAAGCGCAAACAGCTGGACGCCATACAACCATCTCAGCCTTCTCCTCCTCTTCCAGAAGTCTCTTATGGTTCCTTACCCCTACAAGCTTCGGTCACTCCACCATCCTCACCCCATTCTTCCTTTACTCTGTCTCCCGATCTCTCTCGTCCATTTGTTGTCCCACCTGCAAAGAGACCCCCTCCAAAACGCAAGAGCCCGCCTTCTTTGCGTGAGACTTTGCTGCCTTTGCATGAAGCTTATGCGTTCTTCAAGGAGTTGGAGGACCGTAAAAAATTCTCCGATTTGATTTGTGATGAAGAAATGGCTGAGTATCATACCGATGAAGATGAGTTTGCTTGGTGTGAATGATGAATGATCAAGCACAATTAAGCTCATCTCGCATAAACATATGCAGTAGAACAATACGACGAGATGTTTGAGCCGATATGGTTCCTAGTCTGGCAGCAATGCAGACGTTGAAGCATTTGGAGCAGGTTCTGACGTGTTGCTTAAAGCATTCGCCACACGAGGAGCGGTATCGGGACTCGTGTTGTCCTCGCGTTCTTGTAAATGCATTAGACACGTCACGCAACGTACAATCAGTTGATATAATGCTTCCGCGTCAGAGTTTTCATTGCGAAGTATACGAAGTAAATCGTCTCCAACCTCGGCATTCTCTTTACGCAATGCTATTTGATCCAAAATGTAAACGTAGAAACTGGGTGGATGCTCGCACCAACGCCATTGAGGTCGAATTTGTACCGTTTTACCGTTTTCGGTGGTATAGGTCATTTCCACTCCTTGTTTGATTCGCAGAAGTAGACTGAAATCCCTTACTTGCAACATGTCAACAAGATCATAATATGACATTTGACGATGGACATGAGATCAAAAATTCCACAACAGAAAGGTGTTTATTTTACTCATGTTCTCACTCTTCCCAGGCCGCGTCGGAAGGAACGAGAAGAGGGAAGATGCGCCAGGTTTTCAGGCTGCACGACTGACCGCTCCGACAGTTGAGTTCCAATGTTGTGGGGCAAAACGGGCTCCGAATACAGAGGAAGGCGTCGAGGATAGCGACCGGTCGGCAGCCGTGGTGCTAACCTTTTAAGATCCAAAATGTTTTATAATGACGTCTCATTGTTAAGGTTGTGTCATGAAGAAAATGAACCTCCTTTTGATATCATTCAAATGGGTGCTGATTAAATATATGATGCTGACGTTTACCCGTGATGCCGCGTTCGTTCCGGTTTGATATGCATCTCCGCTGCGAGCCGAGCTATGGAGTGCCGCGGAAGAAAAATGTCCCTAAAATATTTTTTAGTAAATAATAGAAACAATCAGGCAAGTACCTATTTTACCATGAGTAAGAAGGCAGCGTCGTCAAATGGATACTTTTCGCAACGCCAGTTGTATGAGGGATACGCTGATGCTGGACGCCAATTAGAAAACGAAAAAAAGTTCATTTATGGAAAATTTGACGAGAAGCAGTACATGCAAGGAAAATTCGATGTGCCAGCTCCCCGTCCAAAGCAACTGCCCAAGACGGCTCGAGTTCGGACGGAAGCAGAATACAATGAGTACAACAAATCTCATCCGGGCAGTCTGGTGCTTAATCCGGCTCCAGCATCTCGTCGACCTGCTTCTCAATCATTCCCATCTGAAGCGGCGCCGGCGGTTGCGCCCTCCGTTCAGAGTTTAGCGGAAAAGGCAGGACTGCCTGTGGTGCCAGCTGAGAAAAAGACACGAGACTTAGAAGCTCGAAATGCGGGTTTTCGAAGGCCGATAAAGCGATTAGCACCAATTACTCCCACAAAAGAGGCGCCAGCTGTTATCATTCCACATCAATCCGTGAACGGTTATTTCCGTAATTTCACAAATGCTGCATTACTCAAGCGCCCTAACGAATTCAAGCCACCTACTGATGATATATATCCAGCATATGATCCTCTGAACATCGAACGCAACAGAGGCTATTACCAACAACAACATCCTGATTATCTTAAGCTAAATCCTGCTCCAGCTGAACGAAGACCGAGCACCAAGCCACATGGGGAAGTAGGACCCACTAAAACTCCGATTGAATTAGCAAAAGCTGCTGGTGTGTACCGACACTATAAGCCACATCCAAAAGGATCGAGAGCGGCGACTGAGCAAGAATTAACCGAATTCAGAAAGAAAGGAGGGTTTAAACGAGCTGTAACCGAAAATGAATTTGGCTCAAAATTGGCTCGTTATCAAACACGCGAACTCCAAGATGACGTTATTCTGAAGCCGGCTCCTGCTAAGCGACGTCCAATCTCAAAACTAGGAGTTACCCCAGCACCAGGAGCAGCTGATTTAGCTCGAAAAGCAAATCTTCCTGTTATAAAGCAACTACCTCGCCCAAAAAAGGTTTTACCGGCAATTGAGCGCTTTGCTGAAGCGTTGAAAGAGACAAGGAAGAGAAAAGCGGAGCATCAAGCGCATCCAGTCTCCCCTCGTTTACTTGACTCATCCCCTATATATGTCACGTCAGGTTCACCAAGTTTACCCTCCCACTCATCTCCCATATATGTTTCCTGACCTGATGAAGACAAAAAAACTTTCACTTGCTCCTTTGAACCTAGGGTTACGCGCCCGCCTCCTCTTTCTTTTTTAACCCTACCGTTAGCGTTACGTCTCTTTTCAAACCCTAGGGTTACGTCTCTTTTCAAACCTACCGTTAGGGTTATGTCTCTTTTGAGCCTTAGGGTTACACGTCTCTTTTGAGCCTTAGGGTTACACGTCTCTTTTGAGCCTTAGGGTTACACGTCTCTTTTGAGCCTTAGGGTTACACGTCTCTTTTGAGCCTTAGGGTTA
>Ga0316217_10000847_pt1 | contig 41614 bp, 38 predicted proteins | sample 1anoAmetaG_FD_203633 | JGI IMG/M metagenome (GOLD analysis project Ga0316217, IMG submission 203633) | Freshwater microbial communities from Trout Bog Lake, Wisconsin, USA - 1anoA | ecosystem: Environmental > Aquatic > Freshwater > Lake > Hypolimnion/Profundal zone | place: USA: Wisconsin...
CGCTCATATTCTCGCTCCTGGAGAAGGCGAAGCAATTTGGGCTGAATTTCCGCCGGCAGGTCGCCGATCTCGTCGAGGAACAAGGTCCCGCCCGCGGCCGCTTTGACCTTCCCCCAATGATCCCGCAGGGCGCCTGTGAAGGCGCCTTTGACGTGGCCGAACAGCTCGCTTTCCAACAGTTCCTTGGACAAGCTCGGGCAGCTCACGGTGATGAACGGCCGGTCGGCCAAATGACTCTGCTGGTGGACGGCGCGGGCCACCACGCTCTTGCCCGTGCCGCTTTCGCCCAGGATCAGGATCGAAGCCGGTGTCTTCGCGGCCCGCAGCAGGGTGTCCATTACTTCCCTCATGACGGGCGCGTCAGAATCCAAGAGGATCTCAGGACTCTGGGCGTTGCTATACTGAACCTCCCGTTCCAGCCGCTCGATGTTCTGCTTGAGTTGATAAAAGCGCTGCACGCGGGCGAGCACCAGGTGAAACTGTTCCCGGGTGAAGGGCTTCTCTAAAAAATCCACCGCCCCGCGCCGCATGGCCTCGACGGCGTTTTTCACGCTGCCTTGCGCGGTAAAAATGATCACGGGCAGATTGGGCTGGCGTTTGAGAATCTGCTCAAGCACATCCAGGCCATTCTCGGGACCGAGATTGAGATCGAGCAAAACTGAATCGAATTTCCCCTCCTTAAGCTCCATGAGGCCCGCCTCTCCCGAACCGGCGCCCTCGGCGTAATGGCCATCGCCATCGATAAGCAGACAGGTCGCATCGCGAAAGGTCTTGTCGTCGTCGATCACTAGAAAGTCCATAAGAAAATCAATGAAAGCCGTTGGCTCGAGGCAAGCGGAAGGCGAAAGTGGCGCCGTTGCCGGGCGAACTTTCGCAGGCCAACTCGCCCTGCATGGCCAGCACGAGCTTCTTGACAATGCTCAGTCCCAGCCCGGTGGAAGGCTCGCCGGCCGTTGGCCGCGCCGAAAGACGGCCATAGCGGCGGAACATACGCGTCTTATCATTATCCGTAAACCCCGGCCCTTCGTCCTGGATCAGGCACTCCACGTATTTGGCGCCCGGGGGGCGGACCGTGAGGCGGATTTGCTTGCCGGGCGGCGAGAACTTGATGGCGTTGGAGAGCAGGTTATCGAACACCTGGCTGAGGGCTGCGGCATCGGCCTGCACGAATAGGCCGTTGGGCGGGAGAATGACCTTGAGGACCAGTTCCTTGCGCTGGGCCGCTCCCTGATGCTGCTGGACCGTGCAAGCCGCCGCCTCGGACACGTTGACCGACTCCGTCTTGAGATTCAGACCATGGTCGGCCGAAGCATTGGCCAGAAACTGCTTCACGAACGCGAGCATCTGGCTGCTCGAATGCGAGATGTTCTCGGCCATCAACCGGACCTTGGGGTCCGTCATCGCCTCCGCCCGCTCGCGAAGCAACTGGGCGCTCATATCTATGCCGCCCAAATGGTTCTTGAAGTCATGGGTCAGAATGCCCAGCAGCTCATCCCGGTCTTCGGCGAGTTCCTTTAGCTCATCGCGCGCCCGCTTGAGCGCCAGGTGCGTGCGGACCCGAGTCACCAATTCGGCTTGGTTGAAGGGCTTGGTGATGTAGTCCACCCCGCCGCTTTCCAAGGCGCGAACGATGAGACCCTTGTCGTCGGCCGACGAGAGGAAGATGATGGGAATCTCGGCCCAATCCGGATTCTCCCGAATGCGCCGGCAAACCTCGAATCCGTCCATCTCCGGCATCAGCAGGTCAAGCAGGATGAGGTCCGGACGCCGAACGGCCAGTCGTTGGAAGGCCTGGATCCCGCCGGTGGCGGGCACAATCTCAAAACCGAGTTTGCCCAACGCGGCGCCAACGACCTGGATGTTGGACTCCTGATCATCAACCACGAGCAGGCAGGCGGGGCTGACTTCCTGGATAGGAATATTCATGGGGAAGATACCGGTTGGGATTGAGCCTGCGCCAAGGACGCTTCGATGGAAGCGACCAGTTTGGGGAACGCGGCGAGCTGATGTTCCATTTGGGCGATAGCGTAGGCGTCGGCGAGCGCGGTGAGGGCCGCGGCATAGGTCACCAGCGGGGTGCAATCCGCCGCTTGGCCAAGACTAAAAAGCTTGTGCGCGAAGGCGCGGGTCGCGTTAACCGCCAGGCTGTCACGCAGCGCGGGCCATTGGTCAGCCTCCTGGCGCCGCAATTCGAGCGTCAGTTCCTGCCACCGAGCGGCTTGTTCGGAAGAAAGCACCGTCAGACACTTGATGGCTTCCGGCAGATAATGAGCCCCCACGACCTCCTCACGGACCGCGGGTTGGAGAAACTGCGCCAGCGCCAGGAAGAGCGTCTGTCGCGAGAAGGGCTTTCGAATGTAGCCGCTGAACCGGCGCTGCAGTTCCATCTCTTCACCCGCCTTGCTGGAGGCCGTGACGGCAATCACCGGCAGCGACGCCAAACTCGCTTGCTTGCGGATCTCTACCAGGGCCGTTCGTCCGTCCATCACCGGCATGCGAATATCGAGGAGCACCACATCGGGCTTTACCTTTTCTAGAGAATCCAGGGCTTCCTGCCCGTTGTTGGCGAAGAGGATTCGGTGATGGGTCTTTTCGAAAATGCCGGCCATCAGGGCGCGGTTGGTGGGGTTGTCATCCACCACTAACAGCGTGGCGGGCGCGAAATCATCAAAGTTCACGACTCCGCCCGCTTCCGCGTGGTCTCCCACCGGCAGCCGACCCGAAACGGGGACATTCGGGAATCGTAAATGAAAGGCCGTGCCCTGACCAACGGTGCTTTCGACCGCCAGACTGCCCCCCATCAACTCGGTGAGGCGCTTGACGATGGTCAAGCCGATGCCGGTACCCTCCTTTTCCACCATTCGCGGCGATTCCGCCTGAACAAAGGGTTTGAAGACCTCCTCCAACTCGTCAGCCGCAATGCCGATGCCAGTATCCTCCACATCGATCAACAACGTTCCGGCGCCGCCGTTGTCCTTCGTTTGCCAGGCGACCCGGGTCTTAACGCCGCCCTTCTCAGTGAACTTAATAGCATTACTGAGCAAGTTCACCAGCACCTGGCGCAACCGCAAGCGATCCAGCAGCAGCGCGCGGGGCAGATTCGGCGAAAGCTCGAACCGCAGTTGGAGCGATTTCGTCACCGCCTGCTGCCCAAAAACCGTGCGCAGAAACTCGCACGAATCGCGCATGTCCGTCGGGTCCGGGTGCAGTTCCAACTTCCCGGCTTCGAGTTTGGAAAGGTCGAGGATGTCATTGATGAGATGCAACAATGCCGCGCCGCTGTCGCGAATGGCCCGGACATACTGGGATTGTCTGGGCGTGAGCCCATCCGGTTCCAACAGCTCGCTGAAGCCCAAAATCGCGTTCATGGGGCTGCGTATCTCGTGGCTCATGTTGGCCAGGAAAGCGCTCTTCTCCCGCACCGCCTGTTCGGCGTGGAACTTCGCTTCCAGCAACTCGCGCCGCGCTCGCTCCTGAAAATAATCGACGCGGTAAAAATAGAGCGCGAACAACCCCGCCCCCACCCCAAGCAACCCGGCCATCCAGGTCATTTGATGCACCAGCTTCATTTGACGGCGGGTCGCCGCCCCGTTGCCGGACAGCAAATCCAGCCGGTTGTCGCGCCGCCGTTTGATGATCTCACGGATGCGGTCCATCGTCCTCCGGGTTTTCTCGGCGACCGCCACCATTCCTGGTCCCGGGGAACCGGTCTCGGGACGCTGAGCGATCGCCTGGCGCAGGTCCGTCAGTTCGATGGCGACCAGGCGGCGCAACTCGCTCAGGTCCGCCTGCCCGGTCGGGTCGTGTTGGGCCGACGCGGCGAGCCGCTCAAAGGTGTCGGGGAACTTGCTGCAGGCGTTCGTGAAGTCCTCACGGTACACCGTGCCCCCCGTCAGGAGATAGGCTCGCTCGCTAACTTCGGCGTCCTGCAAAACCGAGAAGAGCTGATCCATCGATTCGCGAAGCTGTTCCGCCTCCGTCGCCGCATCGATGCCGCGCGAAAAACGGCTCCAGGCTACCGCCCCCATCACCACGCTGACCACCGTGACGGTGAGCCAGAAGATGGCCAACGGCCCGATAATCCCGTGTCGAAATCGGTAAATCATGCGCTTCCCCGCCTCGAGTCGAGCGCGCGCGCGTCCGGCCAATGAAGGAAGTTCTAACATATCATGCAAACTGCAATGTGTATAGGCGGCGGTTCCAAATTAATCGTAACACCATCGTTTTCGCCTCGGGAGTGGAAAGGCGACATCCACGAGCGCCCGGACCTTTCGGAGCAGGTCTTCGAACTTGAATGGCTTTGCCAGCAACTCGACACGGTCCAGGTCCTCATTGCCATCGCGCAGTAAAGGCAAGGAGCCGGAAACCATCAGGACAGGGGTCTTGGGATGCGTCAGGCGAAAGCGGCGGGCAAGCTCTAAACCGTTAACCTCAGGCATGGAGTAATCGGTAATCAAGAGATCTATCTCGACGGCCTGATCGGCCAAACGCAAAGCGGCCGCCGCGTTCCCGGCTTCCAAAACTCTATACCCGTGCGACTTCAGGATGGTCGTCTCCAAGCCCCGCACCATGGCGTCGTCATCGACTACCAGCACCGTCGGGGCCGGATCGCAAATGGTCTCATCGTTCGTGATGTTCACTGTTCTCCTCCTAGAGCTAGAAACGGGCCAACGTCATACCTGCGTTTGCAAGCCATTGGCGCAAAGTTTCTTACACCGTTCCTGCCGGAGGCGAGCGTGGGGGTTGCCCCTCCCAATACCATGCAAATTGCATGAAAAGCAACCGCTCCAACCCGCGTTTTGCACGTTCAACGGGGTACGACTCGACTACGAAAACTTGGGTTCTCGCCCGGTGGCTCGGGCGTGAGGCAAGGGGAAACGGTGAGCCAAAGGGTTGATCGTAAGGCAGTTGCGAGTTATTGGAGAGCGATCGCGCCGGACGAAACCAACGGCTGTTGGTCACGAAGCACTCCTGGCACAGATCACGCTCAAGAGAGGCGCACAGATATGAATCCGCAGGAAAAGACAGAACACGCAAAAAAGAACCAGTAAGAATATGTCGTTAATCTCAATCGTTATCAGCCTCGTCGTGGTCGGAGTGCTTCTCTGGCTCGTCAACACGTACATCCCCATGGACGGGAAGATCAAGAAGATCCTCAATGGCGTGGTCGTCGTCGTGGTGGTCCTTTGGCTACTCAACATCTTTGGAATATTGGACCACCTGCGCAACATTCGGGCTTCCAACCCACAGCCATGGACCGTCGCGTCCATCTCAGCTCAAACGCATGAGTTAATCAACGCGGAAGCCGCGACGGGTCCTGCGTTAGTCGGTTAACCTATTGGCGACCTTGATTGGATCACAAATCACCGACGGCATGACGAAGCCTGAAAACGGCCGTCACGGCGTCGTAAACGGCGTCATCGTGGTCTTGGAGGGACTGAAATTGCAACGTTTCGAACGCCCGCGCTTGGGCCATCGCGCCCCCATCGGCGCGACAGCGGTCGAGCGCGGCCTTTAGGGCGCTCTCCGCCCGCGCCAGGGCATCGCGAGTGGCTTCGAGCCGGCGGCGGGTCTCGTCCACCTCGCGCCACGCGTGGCGCACCTCCATCGCCACGCAGCCCATCTCCTCCGCCAACAAGACGGAGACGGCGTCGGCTTTGGCATCAGCCGCTTGGACCCTGCGTCGCTTGATGGCAGGGTCAAACAGGTTCCAGGTCCCCACCAGGCCCAGCGACCAGATATAGTCCCGGTCCGCTACACTCGTCTCCAGATGACTGTAGCCGCCATTGACACCAATGGAGGGCATGAGGCTGGCGCGCATGCTCCTCGTTTCCTTGCGCAACGTCGCCGCCTGCTCCACGAGCGCGGCGACTTCGGGCCGCTCCAGAAAGGCGAGAGCCGTCAACTCCTCCAGGCCGCCCCCTGCGGGTGGAGGCGCCAGGTCTTCCAGCGCCACCGTGTTGGTGGGCGAACGGTTGAGCAGACGGTTGTAGCTGGCGCGGGCGATGCCGAGTTCGAGCCGGGCCTGCCTTTCCCGCTGATGCGCGTTAGCCATAACGACTTGCGCCTCCGGCAGGTCGTTGCTCGCGGCGAGCGCCTCCTCGGGATGGGCCGACGCGGTTTGTGGAAGCGAGGCGAGCCTAACGACGCGGTTTTCGGCGGCTTGTAAGGCCTTCGTCGCGCGCAGCACGCGCACGTAAGCGTCAGCCACGCTCAATTTCAAATCCAGCGTCTCGCGCCGATCCTGGGCTTGGATTGCGTTTCTGCTGACCTTCGCCGCGGTCATGCCGCCCAGCAGGCCCTGGCTAGTCAAGAGCGGCAAGGTTGCCGTGACCTGTCCGGACCAGATCGGTTCGTCCATTTCCACCGACAATGGGGGCAACCCCAGAACACTCGTGGGGATGGGGGGCGCCTCAGTCGTTGAAAAGTGGCTCGCTTGGGTTGCGGCCGCAGGGAAGCGAGTCGCCGAAGCGCACTGGCAACTTGCCTTGAGCCGATGGGCCGAAGCCACGGCCTCGGCCCACGCGCTCTCCAGGGATTCCGACCGGGCCAGCGGCCCTGCCAGCGCGGGGAGGTTTGCCAAGTCCCGAGCCGGGCGATTAACGGCGCTCTGAGATCCTCCGTACGCGGACAGGGCGCCGAGTAGCGCGCACAGCAGCAACCCCAAACTCCGGCTGCCACCGCGAGCGAGGCGTTCCGTCAAGCGGTCTTTCTTGGATCGAAAGTGGATACGGCAGCCAACTGCTTCCACAAAGCCTCCTCCTCTTTACTGCTCCGAACCGGGACCTGGATGGAGACCGCGACGTAGAGGTCGCCGCGCTTGGCTTTGCCAGTGGGAAGCCCGTGTCCGCGAATGCGGAGTTGATGCCCCTGCCGGGTGCCGGCGGGAACCTTTAAAGAAACGGCGCCCTCAAGCGTTCGAACCGAAACCGTTGCCCCCAGCACCGCCTCCCAAGGGGCTAAGTCGAGATGACCAACCAAATCGGCGCCACGCCCCCGCCAATCGGGGTCCTGGGCATAACGGACCCGCAAATAGATGTCTCCGGCGCGGCCGCCGCCAACGCCCTCGCCGCCCTTGCCCGGCACCCGAATAGACTGGCCCGCCTGAACGCCCACGGGAATGCGGACCTGGTAGGTTTCGGTTTCCTCGCGGCCGGTGCGGGCATTGGGTCTTCGAACCGAAATGGCGCGCATCGCCCCCTTCAGCGCTTCCTGGAGCGTGATGAGAATGTCGCCTTGAATATCCTGCCCTCGCAGCGTCGGGACTTCCTGCCCGTTCGGTTCACCATAGCCATCGGCGGCCCCGGCGGTCCCGAACGGCGCGCCACCAGGAGCCCGGCTGGAACGTCCGCCAAAGAACTGTTCAAAGAAATCACTAAAACCCGTCCCTTCAAACTGGAACCCGCCCGACTCGGCGCCCGGACGTCCGCCGGAGGTTCTGCCGGCAGCCCGACTTGGCGGTGGCCGCGAATTGGCGCTCGTTTTCCAATCGGCCCCCAATTGGTCGTACTTCCCGCGGCTCTCCGGATCGCTGAGCACCTCATGGGCCTCGTTGAGTTCCTTGAATTTTTCCTCCGCCGTTTTTTTATCCTTGGCGACATCGGGATGATACTTGCGCGCGAGCGCGCGGAAGGCCTTCTTGATCTCCTCGCCCGTCGCCTTGGGCTGCACTCCCAAGACTTTGTAGTAATCCTTGAATTCAACAGGCATGGCCGGCTTTCTTCGAATGGGTCCGATTGTTCACCACCACCTTGGCGGGCCGAAAGACCTTATCACCTCGCCGATACCCCCGCTGGAACACCTCCAGGATCGCGTGGTCGGGTCGGGTCGAATCGTGTCGCTGTGAAACCGCCTCATGCCGGTGGGGATCGAACAGTTGACCGATGCTCTCCTCGGTCTCAATACCGTGCTGGCGGAGCAGGAGACGCAGTTGCTGCAACGTCATTTCGACACCCTGACGCAGCGGCGCCGAACCGGGGGACGCGCCGGAGGCCAAAGCGCGCTCGAGGTTGTCAATCACGGGCAGCAACTCCTGGATGAAGGCTTCCTTTTGCCCGGCTGCCCGGGCTTCGCCTTCCAGGCGGGCGCGCCGTTTGAAATTCTCGAAGTCGGCGGTCAATGTGAGATTCAACTCGGCGTGTTCCGCCAGTTGCTGGCGGAGCGAGTCGGATTCCGTCGCTGCGGTTTCGATGACGGGGCCACTGGCCGCGGCCCCGCCCGAAGGCGGGTTTGGCGATTCTGGTTGAATCATAACCTGATCCTTTAGCTAATCTGAGGCCAAGCGACTCCCCGATGCTCTAACCCGTTCCATCCGAGCAGATTAGCTTGCTTGAGACCCCGCATCGCCTGGATTAAGGGAATGGAAAGATCTTGCAATTTGCACGGTTCCCGTCAGGGGATCATGCACTTTGCCACGGATAGTTCTGAGCCGCGGCCGACCGGTCGGCGGCAGGTCTCCAGACTGGCGTGGACCAAGACCTCCGAAAAGCCAAGCCGATACCCGTCCGGGCGACCACAGCCGACCTCGATTTACCGACGGTTTGCGCGCTTCGTGCTTTGGCCAACCCCGAAAACTCATGCGTCCAGGTCAGTCGCGCGCGAAGTCAATGAACCCGCGTTGGACGTCGGTGCTAATGAGTTTGACGCGAAGATGGTCGCCCACATCCAGCCCCTTGAAACCTCGCTCCAACCTGCCTTCGGCAGGAGGCTGAACCAGCCGAACCCACGTTCCCTTTGGGGAAGCGCCGGTGACGAGCGCGTCGAACGTCTCCCCGATCCTGTTGGACAGGAGGAGCGCCGCAGCGGACTTCCGAACGCTTCGCTCGACCTTGGTCGCATCGTCTTCGCGTTCCGTGCAGTGCTTCGCCAACTCGGCAAGCTCCGGGAGGGTGTAGGGAAGCGGCACCCCCGCGATCGCCGCCTTGAGCAGGCGTTGCGTAATAAGATCGGGAAAACGCCGATTGGGCGCCGTCGAGTGAGTGTAATCCTTGACCGCCAGCCCGAAGTGTCCGGGTGGCGCTCCGCCGGGGAGGTCGAGGGTGTACTCGCCCCTGCCAATAAGTTTGACCACCGCCAGGGAGAGGTCGGGAAAGCGCTCGGGATCGGCCTTGTGCCGCCGGTCGAGGAAGGCTTCGAGGGCCACGCCGTCCGGCTCCTCGGGCAGCCGATCCCCGAATCCGGAGGCAAGCTGCGCGATGCGATCCCAGCGGTCTGGAGACCGCAGTACCCGCCGGAGGGAAGGAAACTGTTTTGAGGCGAGGTAGGTCGCCGTCGCTCCGTTCGCCGCGATCATGAAATCCTCAATCAACTGCGTGGCCCGATTTCTTCGGTTCAAGGTCAACTCGGAGAGGGCATTGCCGGAGAAGACCGCATTAGGTTCGATCGTCTCGAGGCTGAGCGCCCCCTGACGGTGTCGCATCTCTACGAGCCGCTGAGCGACACTGTCCTGAAGGCGGAGATTCACATCAAGACCCGCGATGGCCTGGATAGATGCGGGCGCCGCCCCCTCCGCGGCCAGCCACGCGGCGACGCTTCGATAGGCGAGTTTTGCATGATTTCGGACACGCGCCGGATAGAGGCTCGAGGTGACGAGTGAACCATCCGCCTCGAAAGCCATGTCTGCCACCACGGCCATCCGATCCTGGTTCTCATTCAACGAAGTAAGCCCGGTGGACAACGCCTCGGGAAGCATCGGGAAAATGGCGGCGGCCGTGTAAACCGAAGTCGTGTTGTGTAAAGCATGAGCGTCGATCTTTGACCCCTGACGCACCAGTGCGTCGACGTCGGCGACCGCGACCAGGATTCTAACCCGCCCGTCGGGCAGCGACTCCGCGACGGTAAGTTGATCAAGGTCAAGGGAGTCGTCGTTGTCAATGGACGCCCAAAGCAGGTCCCGCAAGTCACGCGCGTCGTTGGTCGCGGCGGCAGGTCTGCCGATGCCGGCCAGCTCTTGCAATGCCGCCGGTGGAAAGTCCGGCTCCAAGCCGCGCTCCATCATGGCCTGACGCGCTATGGCGGCCAGCACGGTTCGATCGCTGTTAGCGCCTTGAGCCCCGCCCGGGAGTTTCCCGCGCGGGCCCTTCAATTCGGGGCTGGTTGTGTTCATGGATCCTCGACTAATTCCCGTCAATGTCTCGCGCGGGCTGCGGCGTCTGACTAACTTGCCCGCTACGCCCGCGCGGTGGGCCCCTACTTGCAGCAGCAGCTTGACGATGCTTCCTTGACGGCCTTTTCAACGGCTTCGCGGGTTTCACCGGTACGCTTTTGGATGCGGCCCAATAGTTCATCGTGCTTGCCCTCGACGAATTGGAGATCGTCATCCGTGAGCTTCGCCCACTTCTGTTTCAGCTTGCCCTTGGTGATGTTCCAATCGCCTTTAACTTCTAGTGTGTTCATAATGCTATTTTTCGTTTTTTGTTTGTTTTTGTTCGCTGCCACCATGGCGGCGCAAATTGGAGTTGGCACCCTGCTCTGATGCCCAACCGATTAAATCCAGCCTAGCAACATCAAGACGAGCAGGATCGCCAGGACCGCGCCCAGCCCGCCCGTGGGGCCATAGCCCCAGTTCCGGCTGTGGGGCCAAGTGGGGAGCGCGCCGATCAACATGAGTATGAGTAAAACCAAGACAATAGGTCCTAGCATAGATTTCCTTTGGTTGTGTGAATGTGATTTGGTTTCATAGTTTTAAATGCGTTATCTTCTGGATGATGACCCTGATAATTAGACTTACGTATTGTATATCAGAATAAGATACGTAGTTTTGAAGTCGCAGTTCTATAGGATCAGTCCCCTCGCTTTTCAGACGCGGCGCTCAATACGCCATCGTCCCGAACGAGCGTCCAAGTGACGTCTGGATTGTATTCTTTCATCCGTCTGGCAACGCGCAGGGTATTTTCGCCCAGATTTCGTTGGTAAACCTGGCCGTCCTGATTGACAATAAAGGTCATGATTCCCGACTGATCCCAAACCTCTGGAAAAGCGACCAGCGCGAACCCACCCGTCAAATTGCCGTGACTAAGATAATTGATTTCCCCGCCCGGCGCGGCCTTGCCCTGTCGAGTCAGAATCCGGAAATAGTAACCATGAAATGGATGCGGACCACTGCCTTTTTTGTGGTCGATATAGCCCTCGGCATGAGCTTCCGCCACCAAAGGCCCAAAGGGGCTAGCGGGCTCGTTATCCGCCGCCGGCCAGTAGAGACCGTCCTTCTTCCCGGGCGTACTCTTGAATTTCAGGGCGTACTTCACCGCGCCGCTGGCGTCCGGGTTTGCTGCGGCGTATTGTCGTTGCGCTGTTACGTAGGCCCGGCAAACACCGATGGCATGGAGTTCATCCTTGCCGATGTGGCGGTTGATGATCTCCTCCCTGCCCGCTGCCGTGTCGAACCGCCACTGTCCGTCTGCTCTAACCAAGGGGATCGACATCGGCCAGTTGTTCGTGCCAATTTCAAGAGTGATCTTGTCGGCCCCTTCGTTCATCGGCTTGCAACCCTGCGCGATGACCGTTGCGAAACGTTGCGCATTATTGGCATCCTGCACTTCGTCGCCGGTTAACAACTCGTCGACCAGGGGGCCAAAGAGATCGCGCAATGCCGTTTTGTCTTTGGCTTGAGAGGCGGCCTTCAACGCCTGTATCGCCTCTTCCGGCGACGCGAACAATCGTTGTGCGAATGCGGGCTTCGGTTGGCCTTCTTTTGGCTCCGCCGCCCGAAGGTTGGCCGACATCACCACACAGGCGCCCGCCACTACCGCGACAGTCAGAAGGCGGGCATTTCGTGTCAATTGGTTTGGAAGTCTCATAAAATCGTTATGTTTGTATTTTTCCAGCGCGTTGCGCGGTTCACCGCCTTCCTGGCCTGGCTCCGCCGCGACCCGGGTGCGCCACGGCACGGCTTTCCGCGCCACGGTGACTATACACATGCGCATCGCGCCCCCTTTCATAACCGCCACCGAACAAAAACACTTCAGGTTCCGGCACTACCACCGCTCCGACGTAACCTCCATCCACGTAGCCCACACATCCCATCAAAGCGGCTGACAGCGCGATACCTAGCCCGGTTTTGATCATGGCAAGCGGACGGTTTGTCTTCTTCGCTGGCACAAAACTGACGGCGCCAGGATGAGACGGTGACAATACAATGTGCATAACGGGTCTTTCATGTTTGATAGCGAGATGCTCGCCACCACGTTTCATTGGCTACTCTAGCGTAAGCCGTGCCAGACTGTTCCGCTGTACTCCGTGGCATCGCATCAGCCCGGAGCTGCCACCGTGCTAAATTCCGTAACTCACCGACCTGTAGTTGCTTGTAATCACATACGGATTGCGTACGGAAAGGCGACGGCGATTCGATTCTCCTTTTCTGGTGTTCGAGGCGACGCTCACCGAAGGTGCAAAATGCAATGGGCCGCGTTGCAAGGCGCATGACGGCGCAATCGGCAAACGATCGCGCCAGCCTCAGGATTCCTGATCCCGCCGCACAGAAACCCGCAGACCTGGAAAGCCGGTGGACCTCCCCGGGCGGACGATCCTGCTCCCTCTCCCTCGGGAGAGGGCTGGGGTGAGGGGAATCGCGGTGTCACCTGATTTCCACGGTTTCAGGAGTCCTGAGCCTGAGGATGTCTCCCTGATGTGGATCGAACTGCTCAAGTTTGGTTTGATGTATTGTCGGCACGACATTGGTTTCAAATTAGGCGCGACGACGCAATGGGCGCCCCTAAATGCTGGCTGGCCAACGATTATCCCCTAAAGATATCAAACGGCTCAATTTTGAGCACCTTGCGGACCCCGATATAGCTGGATATTCCGGCGATGAGCAGGACCATGCCAAACGCCAACCCCAGGTTCCAGAAGGTGATAATCGCCGCATAGTTCGGCATCCGGGATCGGGCGATCGAAATCATCAGGGTAACCAACCCGATCCCCAAGCCATAGCCGGTTAGCGCGGTAAAGGTCGCCATGAACAGGATCATGTAGATCAGCTCGCGGCCCTTCGCGCCGATGGCCTTGAGCGCGCCAAATTTCTCCAGGTTTTCAAGAATGAACGTATAGAAGGTCTGGCCCGAGATCGACAGTCCAACGATGAAGCTGATCACCGTCATCAAGAGAATGTTGGTGCCGATGCCGGTCTTATACGTATAGAAGTTGGTGATTTGCCGGTTGAATTCATCCTTGGTGAGAGCAACATAGCCGAGCTTGGCTACCTGGCGCTTGATCTCCCCCACGGCAGCCTCATTCTTGACCTGCACGAGCACATAGGACATGGTGAAACGCATGGAAGGAATATATTCGATGGCTCGGCTGTAGGTGGTATAAAGCGTCGGGACCCCGTTCAGCCCATTCGAGGCAACCCTGGCAATGCCCACAATCATGCCGCGATGATCGTTCAGTTCGAAGATCGCGCCGATCTTCGGGTTTTCCAGCTTCCCGAATTCGGCATCGTGGACCACCAGGAACGCATTGTCGGCATAGATGTCCTGAATACTGCCCTGCTCGAGTTCCGGGCGGCCGAACAGGCTGGTGTCGTCCAGGCCGATAACACTGACCGATTGATAAGTACCGCTGACCAACTTGACCATCGCGCCGCCCATATAGAGCGGAACCGCGTAGCTAACCCCGTCCATGCTGCGCACCGCGTCCAGCAGGTAATCGGGCATGGGGATGGCGCTGGTGGCGGTATTGACGGCAGGGTCCATGATCCACATCGCGGCGCCGATATTCGTCACTGTCGAGAAAGCGCGGTTGAGGATGCCGGCGAACATCGCCGTCATCTGCATCATGAGAAACACCGCGAAGGTGATCCCGATGAGCAGCGCGGAGAACTTAGGCTTGTCATTGACCAGGAGTTTGAACCCAATCCGCAGAATGCCGCCGTATTTCATGGTGTCTGGCCTTTCCCCGTCGCGCGCTGTTCATTCCACCAGCCACCGCCCAGCGCCACAAACAATGCGACGGTGTCCTGGTGGCGCTGCGCCACCGCCTGCGCGTGGCCAATGACCGCCTCATGAAATTGCACATCGGCGCTCAACACATCCACATAGACGACCAGACCCGCGCGGTAATTGGCCTGCAACAAGGAGAGGGCGTCGCCTGCGGCGCGCTGCGCCTCGACTTGCGCCTGCAGCGCCTGCGCGTCGTGCTCCAGCGCCTTCAAGGAGTCTGCGACCTGCTCGAACGCGCCAAGCACGGTGGCTCGATAGGTTGCCTGGGACTGCTGATAGACGTCGATAGCCGCGCGCCGGCCGTACCAAAACGTGGTGCCTTGAAACACGGGAATCGTGGCGGACGGGCCGACGCTCCAGAACCTGCCGCTGGCCACCGAAAGGGCCGAGAGATTGCCCAGGCTGGAAGCTCCATAGGTACCGCTCAGGGTGAAGCTGGGGAACATATTGGCCGTCGCGACGCCGATTTTGGCGCTGGCGACATGCAGTTGCGCCTCGGCCGACAAGATGTCCGGACGCTGGTTTACCAGATCGGAGGGCAGGCTCAGCGGCAGGTCGACCGGCAGCGAGAGCCCTGCCAAATCAATATCCGGCAGAGCCGCCTTGGAGGGCGCGACCCCTTCCAGCGTCGCGAGCAAGTGCTCCGCCCGGCTGACGTTCTGTTCCAAGGGCGCCAGCAAAGCCTGGTTGGCGGCGATCAGGGCGCGCATGCTCAACACAGCCGCATAGGAAACGGTGCCGGCATGGACCTGCGCTTCGGTGAGGCGAAGTTGCTGGTTCTCCAGGTCAATCAACTGCTCGGTTGCGCGAATCTGCGCGGCGTAGGCAGCGCGCGCGATGAGCGTGTTAACGACATTAGCGGACAACGCAAGGTAGGCCGCTTTGTTCTCGTATCGTTGGGACTCCGCCTGCGCCCTCAAACCTTCCACCGAACGACGCGCGCCTCCAAACACGTCAAGCGCGTAGCTCACGGTGCCGCTCGCCGTAAAGAGGCTGAAAGTCCGGCCCGCCGTTTGCGCGCCTGATTGCAACGTTGTGGCGCGCTGCCGGCTGCCAGACACGTCAGCCTGGATCTGCGGGAAAAACACCCCATACCCCGCTCGCATGGCGTCCTGGCTCTGATGCAAGCTCGCCTCAGCAGCCTGGAGGGTGGGATTGTTGGCGAGCGCCTGCCGCACCACGGCGTCCAACTCCACGGACTTAAAGAGCCGCCACCAGTCGGTGGGAATCGCCGCGCCAAGCGTGAAACGCTGCGCCTGGCCATCCGCCACGACCGTCGGCTCGGGCCGGGCTTCGCGCGTGTAGCGGTCCGCGTCAGGCGGGGTGGGACGAACGAAATTGGGACCCACAGCGCAGCCGCCTAGCAGCGCCAGGATCCCGGTGAGGCCCGCGCTCCGCTGGAATGAGGATCGAAAGGGATTCATCGCAATGGCTTTGAGTTGTGTCAGGGCGAGGGTGGCGCTATTGCTGGCCGATGAATACATCCACTAATTGGCCCGGATAGACCGGCGCGTCCTTTTTCTGGAACCGAAAAATTACCGGTAACACCCGCAGATCTACTTTCTCCTGGCGCTCATTGGAGAGTTCGATCTTCGGGGAGACGTAAGGCTGCACTCGGACGAAATCCAGCGCCACCTTGTTGGTATAAGATCCTCGGAGCGACATCTCGGCGCGAAAATGCCACTGGGAGGGCAGTCGCGAAATGAGTATCTCATCAACGTAACAGCGCACGGCCAAAAAGTCCTGCGGCGATCCCATCACCACCAGCGGGTCCGATTGCTGCGTGTAGGAGTCATAGGCCCCCTGCGAAGACACGTAACTGCCGAGGGCCGCGTTGACCGCGAGCACGACCCCGGCGACCGGCGCTTTGACTGAGTACTTCTGAAGCAAGACGTTGGCCGCGTTGTAGGCCTGTTTGAGCGCTTCGTACTGTTTCTCCTGGTTGACGATATCGTAGCTCCATGCGCCCGCGCTGATGAGCTCATATTGCTTTTGGGCTACGTCCCGGGCGGCGGCGGCCTGACTGACCGCGTCTTGCGCGGTGTCCAACACGTCCATGCTAATCGATTTGGGATCGATGTCGTAGGAGGCGCGGCGCTTGTCATACTGATCGTGGGCCACTTTCAGGTTGGATTCACCCAACTCCACTTGCGCCTTGGCAATCGCCAGCGTCTCTTTTCGCGGCTGCGCCTTGAGTTCCTCCAGCAGCGCCAAGGAGGCTTCCGATTGCAACCTCAATTGTTCTGTGGTAGCTTTCTGCACGGCATCGTCAATGGTGAACAGCGGCGCGCCAGCCGCCACCTGCTGGCCATCCCGCGCCAGGACCTGGGTAAGCGGACCGGAGACCTCCGGATAGATATTGATGTTTTCACCGCTCGGCTGATCGCTCTCGATAATGCCGTTGGCATAGATGGCCGACTCGTACGGGCTGCTGACTGGTTTAAATACGGGAGGTTGGGCCTGCCTCTCCCTGCCAAAGATATAGGCGGCTACCAGCCCGGACAAGATACCCATTATCGAAAGCGTGAAGAGGATCGGGTTTCGGAACCCTCGCGCGGCGTGGCGAACGGTTGGATGAGCCGTAGTTCCGGGCAGAGCCGCGGGGGTGGAGGGAAACGGCGGGTTCGGGAGGCTCGGGGGCGTCACGTTCGCCGGTTTCGCGAGCGCGGGATCGGTTTCAGGTTGATTGGGGGTCGTTGGCATAGTGAACTCTTATTCGGCGCCCGTGTCCGACGCGATGATACGGCCGTCTTCCATGTGGATGATCCGGTCCGCATACTCGTTGATGCGCGCATCGTGAGTGACGATCAGAATGCAGCGGTTCTTATTGAGGACCTTTTCTTTTACGAAGGAGATGATCATCTTCCCGGTGTCGCCATCTAACGATGCGGTTGGTTCGTCGAGAATGAGGATCTCCGGACGGCTGCTGATCGCGCGCGCAATGGCCACGCGCTGCTGCTCGCCACCGGAGAGCTTGACGGGCAAGATCTCGCCCCGGTCCTTCAGCCCGACGATCTCGAGGTATTCTCTCGCTTCGGTAATCGAGTCATTCCAATCATGCTTTTTCAGGATCATTGGGATCGCGACATTTTCCGCCGTCGTCAATCGTGGGAATAGATGATAGTCTTGGAAGACGAAGCCGATGGTGTTGAGCCGAAAATCGGCCAACTGGTCATTGCTCAGAGTCCAGATATCGTCCCCTTTGACCATCACCTTCCCCGCGTTGGGCCGCAAGATGCCCGAGATCATACTCAGGAGCGTGGTCTTGCCGCTGCCGGAAGGGCCGACGATGAACAGCATCTCGCCAAAGTGAGCGACAAACCCCACACCGTTCACCGCCATCTTCCGGGTCTCGCCCTCGCCAAACCACTTTGTCAGATCGGTTGCGACGATCGCCTCGCCTTCGCCTGGCGCGGCTCCGTCGACCTTCAGTGGGTTGTTTGCTGTATCGTTCATTGAAGAACAGATGCGCTCGTGCTCGCAAGTTCTTCTGTCCCCATTAGCAAATGAAACGCCAACCCGGCGCGCGCTACGCTAACCTATTCCAGCCAATATACTTAGGCTGTATCCGTGTCCCCTTCAATGATCACCGAGAGACGAAAACTACTGCAAAATGCATGGTCTCGCCCCATACGTCGTGCGTTTTGCAAACACGCGACCACGGCATGGGCGGTTCTAAGCAACGAGACCAAAGATCTTCGATTGCATAAATACACCTTTTTATTATTGGCTCGCTTGGGCCGGCAGACCTCATAGCGCTTCTAATCCCGCGCCAACGCCTCGATAGGATCGAGTTGGGCGGCTTTCCTGGCCATTAGCGCGACCAATGAGGCGACACTGATGATGATGCCCAACATGGTCAGCGCCGTGCGCATTCGATTATGCGCCAGGGAACGAAACGCCATCTTCAGAGATTCACCAAGGACCGCCACCTCAGCCTTGGCATCTTTTTCTGTTTCCACGCTCTTCGCTGGGCCAACCGCCTCGCCCTTCCGCTGGGGTTCGTCGGAGGTGATGCGCCCGTCAGCGATACGCACGAGACGGTGCGCATAAGCGGCGATGTCGCTGTCGCTGGTCACCACAATGATCGTGTGCCCTTGCCCGTGCAGTTTCTCCAGGATGGCCATGACCTCCTTGCCGCCCTGGCTGTCCAGGGCCCCGGTCGGTTCGTCGGCCAATATCACCGGCCCACCGTATGAGTTTGTGCCGGGGCGAGCCACCGCGGCCACCGGTGGCCATTTTCATAGTTCTTTTCTCGATCGCTGTCCCGGTACGGCCAGGGCTTCGAAGCCGGAAATCACGTCGAATAGTTCCTCATCAATGGAAGTCTGCCGCAAGCGGTGAAAACTGCGGGTGAGGTTTTCCAGTAATTCATTAATGTTCTTTTCGGCGCGCTGCATGGCGGCCAGGCGACTGGTGTTTTCAGAGGCCAGAGACTCGGCGCACGCCCGGAAAACCGATATGAACAGGTATCCCCGGATGAGCGCGCGCAAAGTCGCGGCGCCGCCGCACAGGATTTCGGGCAGGCTCTTGGTCGGCCAGCGAAAGTTGATCTGGGCTCGCTCCCACTGGGCGTCGAGCGGCAACAGGCGCTGGCTCACGGGTTCGTAGATTGCCCCCGATCGCGGGCGGTTATGAAATACATAGAGACGCGCGTACTCGCCTTTGGCCCGATGCGCTTCGCTCTCGATCTGAATCTGGTCGACGAGCGGCGTGATGGCTTGGACGGAAGCCGGTACGGTGAACAGGCCCATTAACGGCAGCCCGGCGTCGGCCAGACGCGCGTGGACGCGTTCACCGACGGCCCAGACGCGAGCTTTGCCGGGCAGGGCGGCGAGCGTCTGAATGGCATAATCGGCCACGACCTCATTGAACTTGCCCACCAGTCCCTGATCAGAACCGAAAACCACGGCGCCGATTGCGCCAGTATCGGTTTGTCCTTTCCGTTCTACCCTCAGGGCCGCCCGCTCGCTCTCGCGGAGGCACACGCCCAATCCCAATTCTACCGTGCGATAATAGTCGGCCAATGCGCGCACCGATTTTTCGTATTGTCCGATGCTCGAAGCCGCCAGGGCTTTCATGGTGCGAACCACGGATAGGAGATCCCCGGCGCTGTTGATCTTCCGGGTCAGGCTCGTAGTGGTTTCGCTCATGACTTGGCCCCGGGCGCCGGCTTGGGCTCAGGCTTGGAGTTGGGATTGGTCTTGGATTCGGTTTCGACTTTGCCTTCGGCTCCCGGCTTGGCTTCCGGTTGGGGCTGGAAGCCGGCGAGCGCCAACCGGGCGATTTCGATGATCTGTTTTCGATCCTCATCACTCAGTCTTGTGGCGGTTTCCAAGCGCGCGCGCGCCTCCGCGGGGATCGTCGCGGCCGACTCGCGCACGGCGCGCTCAGCGTCCGTCATTTGGACAAGCGGCACCGAGTCAAAAAGTTCCGCGCTCAGCGCCAGCAAGACGGTGATTTGCCCGGGCACGGAGGCCGGGGCGAATTCGGGCTGCTTGAGGCAGGCGCGAATGCGGCGCCCATGCTCAATGATCTTGCGGGTGTCTTCATCCAGGCGGGCGCCAAATCGGGCGAACGTCTCGAGTTCCTCGAACTGGGCATAGGCGAGCTTGAGGTCGCCCGCCACCGCGCGATAGGCCGCCCGTTGCGCCGCGCCACCGACACGCGAAACCGATTTGCCGACATCAACCGCGGGCAGCACGCCCAATTCGAAGAGCGACGGCGAGAGATAAATCTGTCCGTCCGTGATAGAAATGAGGTTGGTCGGGATGTAGGCGGAAATGTTCTGCGCCTCGGTCTCGATGATAGGCAGCGCGGTGAGCGAGCCGTCACCGAGTTCCTTGCGCAAGTGCGTGGCGCGTTCCAACAGGCGCGAGTGGATGTAGAAAATGTCGCCAGGAAAGGCTTCCCGCCCAGGCGGCCGCCGGAGGAGGAGAGAAAGCTCGCGGTAGGCTTCGGCGTGCTGCGTAAGATTATCATAGACGATCAGCACGTCGCGGCCCGCTTCCATGAAATGCTCGGCGATGCTGGTCGCGGCGTAGGGCGTGATATAGGCAAGCCCGGGCGCGTCGCTACCCTCGGCGACCATGACCACGGTATAATCCAGAGCGCCGTTTTCGCGGAGGTCGGCCACGACCTTGGCGACGGCGGAGGCGCGCTGACCAATGGCGCAATAGACGCAGAGCACGTTCTTTCCCCGCTGGTTCAAGATGGCGTCGATGGCGATAGCCGTCTTGCCCGTCTGCCGATCACCCAGGATCAGTTCGCGCTGGCCGCGACCGATGGGGATGAGCGCATCAATGACTTTGAGGCCGGTCTGGAGCGGAACGGTGACGGGAGCGCGGTCCATGATAGGAGGGGCGGGCCGTTCGATCGGCCGGCGCTCCCTGGCGGTCACCGGCCCGTTGCCATCCAGTGGCCGGCCGAGCGGGTCGATGACGCGTCCCAGCAACTCGTCACCCACGGCCACATCCATGACCCGACCCGTGCGGCTAACTACGTCGCCTGCGCGCAGGTCCTGATAATCACCCAGCAGCACCACGCCAATTTCGCCCTCGTCCACGTTGAACGCGATGCCAAAAACGCCGCCGGGGAATTCGAGTAGCTCTTCGAAACCGACGCCAGGAAGGCCGGAGACCGTGGCGATCCCCGTGGCAACCGTGGTGATCGCGCCCACCTCGCGCAAGGTCAGTTGCGGGGCAAAAGTCTCCCGCCCCTGGCTCATGCCGCTAAACGCGCCGTCAAAGACACTCTGCAAACTTCCTGGGACAGTGTTCATTCGCCCTTCGCGTCAGACTTAGGCCCGATTTTCGATTCAGCCTTGTCCTTCGCGTTCATAAGGTCGCCGACCCCCTTCTCCAATGATCCGAGGTAATCCGAGATGCTCCAGCCCAACTTCTGGCCACTCGAGGTGAGTTCGATCCCGCTGACCAGATCCGGCGCCGTCTCGAACCGAACGCGAACCTCAGCCGAGAAGGTCTCGTTGAGCGCGTTTTGGATAGCCGCTCGTTGCTCCGCGGGCAGGTCGAATGCGCTCCGCATGAGCGCCGGGTCGGGGGCGGTCTTGAGGGCTTCCCCCAAACGCGCCTTCGACTGGCCGTCCAACATTCGCAGCCGGCGAGTAAATACCTCGCCCATTCGTTCTTCCAAACTCGTGGTGGCTAAATCCGTCAGCGCCTTTCGCGCGATGGCAAACACTTCTTGCTGAGTCCGGCGGCTGAGGGCCTGGTTCAGGTTTTGGGCCTCGTTTCTTAGCGTCTCCCGCCGCTTGGCGCTCAAGGCATCAGCCGCCTGGCGCGCTTCGTCCAGGAGCCGCTGCCGCTCGGCCTTTGCCTCGTCCGTCGCCTTGGCCAAGAGCTCGGCGCGCTGTTGATCGAATTCTCCGTTCTTGCGCTGGAACTCGTCGCGCTCCTTGCGGGCTTCGGCCTTTTTCGCGTCGGCGTCGGCGAGTTCGGCGGCAATCCGCTTCTCCCGCGCATCGATGGCATGGAGGATGGGTTGGTAGAGAAACCGTTTCATCAACCATACCAGAATGAGGAAGTTCAGCACCTGCGCTCCGACGGTAAACCAGTCGATGAGCATAGGATCACTTTCCCGTCGTTTGCGCGGCTTGGGCGATGACGTGATTCCAGAAAGGGTTCGCAAAGATGAGAATCATTGAAACCACGAAACAGTAGATGGCCGTGGACTCGATCATCGCCAGGCCGACAAACAAGGTCCGGGTGATGGTCGCGGAGGCGTCGGGCTGCTGCGCCAGCGCGGTGAGGGCGGTCGCAACCGAGCGTCCTTCGCCCAATGCCGGCGCCATGCATCCGATGCTGGTCGTGAGGCCGGCGGTGGCCACGGAGGCAACGGCGATGAGGGTCATACTATCCATATTTTGTCCTTGGTTTGATTCGGTGCGGGGTCAATTTGCGGCGGCGCCCTTGGGCTTGCGCGCGCGCGTGGCGGCCGCGATATAGACTGCGGCCAGAATGCTGAAGATGTAGGCCTGCACCATCCCCGTGAGCAGGCCGAGAGCCGTCATGACGATGGGGAAAAGGAAGGGAGTAATCGTGAGCAGAATGCCGATGATCATCGCCCCGCTCATCATGTTGCCGAAGAGGCGGACGGCCAGCGCCAGCGTGCGCGAGAGCTCGCTAATGATGTTGAACGGCAACATGATCACGGTCGGCTCCAGGTACGACTTGAGGTAACCGCCCACGCCCTGGTCCTCGATGCCGAAAAGCGGCACCGCCGCAAACACGCACAGCGCGAGCGCCACCGTGGTTGAGAGCGACCCTGTCGGCGGCTCGTAGCCGGGAATGACGGTGCAGGCGCTGGCCAGCGCAACGAACAGGAAAAGCGTCCCCAGAAAGCCGATATACTTCTCAGGATGGGGCAGGCCGACCTCCTCGATTTGTTTCTCGATAGCGGTAACGACGATTTCCAGCAGGTTTTGCCAGCGGGAACGGTGTAAACCCGTGGAGAGTTTGCGCGTAACGAGTTTTGAACTGACGGCCAGCGCGAACATCAACCCCCACGTGAAAACGATGGTGCCGTTGAGTTTCCAAACCCCGCGCTGCCAGAAGATCATCTCGTCGGGGCTAAGGCGCATGGGTAACCTTCTTTGGGTTTCGGGCTTCGGTTGTTTCCGAAGGAAGCGCAAGCCGCGTGATTGATAGGCGCGCGAGGACAAATCCAAGGAGACAGAACAGCAACCGCTCCCAATGACCGGCGGAGACCACGTAAAACCCAACCAAGGCGATGCTCATGCGCAGCAGCAGGCTGCCAAAGAACCAGATCGCGGGATGGTTAGACGAAACACCCTTGTGAATCGTCCACCAAAGGCCGCCAAAGAAAACCGCGCCGATCGAAAGACCCTCCGCCAGCGCCAGCGCCAAAATCAAGAATTCAGTCATCGTGGTCCTCCGGCTCTTCCCGCATGGCCTTCTCTTCCTTGGCCACCCAATGCCAGGCATTCAGACATCCGATCACCAGCCCGGCAACCAATAGCGCCAGCGTCCAGGAATGCTGGCCAACATGGTGTTTATCCACCCAGCTACCGAGCGCCGCGCCCAGCAGCGTGGGCACCGCCACCGACCAACCGACCAACCCCATCATGCCCAAGCCGAACCACACTCCCTGCGTCGAGCGCCGCGCGTTCAGCTTGCGGGCCGCCTTCGCGCCGACCTGTCCCGCCAAATTCAGCTCGCGCTTCCGGGTCGGTTGAGGCGTGTCATTCATGTTGGAAGGTCGCGAAACGACGCAGGAATCCAGTCTCGAGTTTTGCCACCACTTGGCGGACGCTTTGCTCACGCTCGTCCAGAGTCCGAAATTCCTTTTCCACGGCCGCCCGCAATTGAGCAAGGTCGCTCCCGCGGATGGCCCGGCGAACGGAGACCATCACGTCCGGCCCGGTCTTGACCAGCACCCCTTCATCCACCGCCACAAATACCTCCCCATCGGCCGCGGTCTGGTAAGACAAAATCCCGGGCACGAGCGCGGCCACGCAATCGAGCCGGTGCGGCAAGAGCCCAAACGAGCCCGCGCGCGTCTCCGCGACGATACGCAGGACGCCGGAAGTTTCGGCGAAGACCTGGAAGGGCAGGAGGAGCTTAAGATTCATGGGCGTCGGCCGCGGGTTCGGCGTTCGGTTCGGACCGCGTTTGGCGTTTCGCTTGCGGTTCGATCTCGGCTTTGGCCGAAGGCTCGGCGGCAGGCGGGGTAACCGCCTTGGACTCGGGCTTTGCCTCAGGTCCAACGGGCGCCGCGGGCGCGTCGGTTTTCGGCTTTCCCTTCGCTTCGCTAATCGTCCCGATCATGTAGAGCGCGCTTTCCGGGTAGTCGTTGAATTCATCGCGCAGGATTCGCTCGCAGCCGTCCAGCGCGTCCTTGAGACTGACGAGTTCCCCTTTGAGGCCGGTGAATTGCTCGGTCGTGAAGAAGGGCTGGGTCAGAAAACGCTCCAATCGGCGGGCGCGAACTACCACGTTACGGTCATCCGGCGAGAGTTGCTCCAGCCCGAGCATGGCAATGATGTCCTTAAGATCCTCATATTGCGCCAGGGTGCGTCGGATTTCCTGAGCCAGCCGGTAATGCCGTTCGCCAACGATGCCCGGCGTGGCCATTTTAGAGTTGGATTGCAGCGGATCGATGGCCGGAAAAAGCCCTTCGCTCGCCCGCTTGCGCGAAAGCACGATGGACGCGGAGAGGTGCGAAAACGCATGGACCGCCGCCGGATCTGTAAAATCATCCGCCGGCACATACACCGCCTGGATGGAGGTGATGGCGCCGGCATCGGTGTTGGCGATGCGCTCTTCCAACCCGGACAGCTCGGTCCCCATGGTAGGCTGATAGCCAAGCCGCGAAGGCATTTGCCCCATCAAACCGGATATCTCCATGCCGGCCTGGATGAAGCGAAAGATATTGTCGATGAGCAGCAATACGTCGCGATGTTCGTCGTCCCGGAAAAACTCAGCCATGGTCAGCGCCGCGTGGCCCACGCGAAAACGGGCGCCCGGAGGCTCATTCATTTGGCCAAAGACCATCACCATGTTCGGCAAAACGCCGGCCCCCTTCATCTCGCGGTAAAGCTCTTCGCCTTCCCGACAACGTTCGCCAATTCCACAGAATATGCTTATACCGTGGTGATGCCCGACCATGTTGTGGATCATCTCGGTGAGCAACACCGTCTTGCCGACCCCCGCGCCCCCGAACAAACCCGCCTTGCCGCCGCGCTCCAAAGGAGCCAGCACATCGATGACCTTAATGCCCGTCTCAAAGATCTCCGACTTGGTCGAACGCCGCGCCAACGGCGGCGGAGCCCGATGCACGGAACGCCACTGGACATCGGACAACGGCGCTCCGCGGTCGATGGTGTTGCCAAACACGTCGAACATCCGCGAGAGAACGCCTTTGCCCACGGGCGCGTTGAGCGGCCTGCCCGTGTCCTCCACCACCATACCGCGGGCGAGACCTTGGGTGGGGGTTAGCGCAATCCCGCGCACATGCCTCGCATCGCGCTGGGCCAGCACCTCAATGACGATGCGCTTTTCGGCGCCCGCGCGCAGCACCGAGTAAATCGACGGCAAATGCCCGCCGAACCGCACATCCACGACGCTTCCGCGCACCGAGGCGACCACACCGGCGTTCGGAATGCTAAGGGTGTCATTCATGGCTGCTGGAGGTCCACCTCGGCGCGCGCAAGCCCGGTATCGGGATTGACTTTGAGAGACGCGAGCGTGTCGGGGACCGACGCCGAGGCAATGCCAGGGGGCTGCTTATCGGGGGCCGCGACGGGCGCCGGGCCAGCTTCGGGCGGTGTTGGGGTCGTTGTCATTCCTATCCGTTTTCGCGGGCGGCATTGCGCTCGTCACGACTAGTGGTCCGGTGGCAATGGGTTCCCTCATGCGAAGCCTCGGGAATCGCCGTCGGATGGTTCTTTCCACCGGCGTTTCTATTGGCAAGCATTCCATTTCCAGTTGCGAATCTCCGGGAGATCCTCGCCGTTCTTGTCGATGTACTGTTTGTGCTCGATCAGCTTGTCCTTGAGCTGCTGCTTGAGATAGATGCCTTTGCCACCGGTCTTCGGCAGGCGGTCGATCGTGTCCATCACCAGGTGAAACCGGTCCAACTCGTTCAACACCGTCATATCAAAGGGCGTGGTGATGGTGCCCTCTTCCTTGTAACCGCGCACGTGGATGTTCTCGTGGTTGGTACGGCGGTAGGTCAGCCGGTGGATCAACCACGGGTAGGCGTGAAAGGCAAAGATGACCGGCTTGTCCTTCGTAAAGAGTTCATCGAACTCGGTGTCACTTAAGCCGTGGGGGTGCTCGGTAGCGGGCTGCAGCCTCATGAGGTCCACGACGTTGACCACCCGGATTTTCAGCTCAGGCAAGCGCTCGCGCAGAATGCGGACGGCGGCAAGGGTCTCCAGCGTGGGCACGTCGCCACAGCAGGCCATGACCACGTCGGGTTCGCCGTTCTGGTCGTTGCTGGCCCACTGCCAAATACCGATGCCCTCCGTGCAGTGCTTGACCGCGGCGTCCATCGTAAGCCACTGCGGCGCCGGGTGCTTGCCGGCGATCACCACGTTGACGTAATGCCGGCTGCGCAGGCAGTGGTCCATCACCGACAGCAGGCAGTTCGCATCCGGCGGGAGATAGACGCGCACGACCTCGGCCTTCTTGTTCACGACATGGTCGATGAACCCGGGGTCCTGGTGCGTGAAGCCGTTGTGATCCTGACGCCATACATGCGAGGCCAGCAGGTAGTTGAGCGAGGCGATCCGCCGTCGCCACGGGAGATGCGACGTAACCTTCAGCCACTTGGCGTGCTGGTTGAACATCGAATCGACGATGTGGATGAACGCCTCATAACAGTTAAAGAGCCCATGCCGTCCCGTGAGCAGGTAACCCTCGATCCAGCCCTCGCATTGGTGCTCGCTGAGCATTTCCATCACCCGGCCGGCAGGCGCGAGAAACTCATCGCTGGGAACGGTCGCGGCGTCCCACTGTCGCTTCGTCGCTTCGAAGAGAGCCTCCAGCCCATTGGAAAGGGTCTCGTCAGGACCAAAGACGCGAAAATTCCGTTGCTCGCTGTTCAGTTTCGCCACATCCCGGAGGAAAGGTCCGAGCGCATGCGTGTCGCCTATGCCACGCGCGCCTGGCGCGGGCACTTCCACCGCGTAGTCGCGAAAATCCGGCAGCCGGAGGTCGCGCAGCAAGGCGCCGCCATTGGCGTGTGGATTGGCGCCCATGCGGCGTTCGCCTTTGGGGGCAAGTTCGGCCAGTTCCGGTTTCAGGCGGCCTCGATCATCGAAGAGTTCCTCTGGCCGGTAGCTCTTCAGCCAGTCTTCCAACAGCTTGAGATGTTCGGGATGGGTAGCCGGGTCGGAGAGCGGCACCTGGTGCGCTCGGAACGTGCCCTCAATCTGCAGACCGTCCACCGTTTTCGGCCCCGTCCAGCCCTTGGGTGAATTGAGGACGATCATCGGCCAGCGAGGGCGTACCAGATTGCCGCAAACACGCGCGTCGTGCTGGATCTGCTTGATCTGCTCGACTGCGGCGTCAAGCGTCGCCGCCATGGCCTCATGCATCATCTCGGGCTCATGGCCCTCGACAAAGTAGGGCGTCCACCCATAGCCCCGTAGCAACTGGTCCAACTCCTCGTGGGTGATGCGGGCGAGGACGGTCGGGTTGGAGATCTTGTAGCCGTTGAGATGCAGGATGGGCAGCACCGCGCCGTCCGTGGCGGGATCGAGAAACTTGTTGGAATGCCACGCCGTAGCCAAAGGTCCGGTTTCCGCCTCGCCATCCCCAACGACGCAAGCCACCACGAGATCGGGATTGTCAAATACCGCGCCAAAGGAATGACTGAGCGAATAACCCAGCTCGCCGCCCTCGTGGATCGAACCCGGACACTCCGGGGAGGCGTGGCTGGGAATTCCTCCAGGAAAGGAGAACTGAAGGAAAAGTTTCCGCAGTCCCGCCTCATCCTGGCTAATGTCGGGATAGATCTCGCTGTAGGTCCCCTCCAGGTAGGTGTTGCCGACGACCGCGGGGCCGCCGTGTCCCGGGCCGGAGACGTAAATCATGTTGAGATCGTATTTCCTGATCACCCGGTTTAAGTGAGCGTAAATGAAGTTCTGGCCGGGAGTGGTGCCCCAATGACCGAGCAGCATGTGTTTGACATCGGCCAGCGTCAACGGCCGCTTCAGCAGCGGGTTGTCGTAAAGGTAGATCTGGCCGACGGAAAGATAGTTGGCGGCGCGCCAGTACGCATCGATCTTGCGGCGCAGATCCGCTGTCAGTGTATTACTTTTCATAGTGCATAATTACCTTAAATCTTGCTTGCGGTTTTATGGGCGCTGGTCGCGTGGTCTTGCAATCCGAACGCCGCCAGTCGCGCGTGAGTAGAGTGGCAATCTTGGTGCAGAATGCCGCGGATGCCCAGACTCTGCGCAGCCTGGACGAACATTGGGGTGTCTTCGACATAGACAACTTGCCGGGCCCTAACCTGGGCCAGGTCCAACGCCAGCTTGAAAATGTCCGCGTCCGGCTTGCGGACGTGGACGAACGATGACGAAACGAAGCAATCCACGAACTCGTCCAGCTTGAACTTGCGAATGCGGTGGGCGTTCAATTCCCGCCCTTCGTTGCTGACCACAACAATCTTCAATTTGTATTTTGCTTTCAGCTTGCGGACCAGCTCGATCATTTGAGGAAACGGCCTGGACTGGGCAAACATGAAGCGTTGAAACTGGACGGGAGTAAAGCGTCGCTTCTGATGGAACACGACGCGATGGAGATATTCCGCCAAGCTGATCTTGCCCGCTTCGTAGGTGTCGAATGCTTGATGATGCCTGATGTCCAAATCCTCCGGATTGATAGCGAACCGTTTTGCGGCCAAGGCGCGGCACTCGCGGCCCCAGCCGTTGGTGAGCAGAACGCCGCCAATATCCAGAAACAGGCAGCTTATTTCTCGCGCCGGCGCCGATTTGCGCTCAACACTTTTAGGTGGCGTCTGCGACATGATCTGTTCTCCGAAGCGGCTCAGCTCGCGCCAACCGGGCGCCGGGTTGCCTAAGCCTCTGAGGCCAAGCGTATTACGCTATTGCGGCCTGGTTTTCCTGGATGCCGAGTTGAGTGAGGCGAACAACGCCTCACGCTACGCAGCCTGCTTTTCTTCGACTACCTCAGCGTCGATGATGGGGCCTTCGTCTTTCTTGCCCTCCTCCGGGGCTGGTTCCGCCCCCGGCGGTGTTCCGGCGCGACCACCCGCGGCGCCCTGCGCCGCACGGGTCTTCTCCGCCGCCGTCTTGTACAATTCCGCTGAAACGGCCTGCCAGGTTTCGTTGAGCTTTTCGCTCGCCCCCTTGATTGCGGCGGGGTCGCTGCCCTTAAGCGCGGCCTTGACGTCATTCAGCGCGGCGTCGATCTTGCCGCGGTTTGCGTCGGAGATGGCGTCCTTGTTATCCTTGAGCAGTTTTTCGGTGCGATACACGGCATTTTCGGCCTCGTTGCGGGTCTCGAGTTCTTCCTTGCGCTGGCGGTCTTCCTCGGCATGCAGTTCGCCATCCTTGCGCATCTTCTCGATCTCCGCCTTGGAGAGGCCGCTACTGGCGGTGATGGTGATTTTCTGCTCCTTGCCCGTGCCCAGGTCCTTGGCGCTCACGTGCAGGATGCCATTGGCATCAATGTCAAAACCCACTTCGATCTGCGGCAGGCCCCGCGGGGCGGGGGGAATGTCATCGAGCGTGAACTTGCCGATGGTTTTGCTGTCCCGGGAAAACTGGCGTTCGCCTTGCAACACATGGATTTCCACACCGGGTTGATTGTCGGCCGCGGTGGAGAAAGTCTGCGATTTCCGACACGGGATGGTGGTATTGCGTTCGATCAACTTGGTGAATACGCCTCCCAGAGTTTCGATGCCGAGCGACAGCGGCGTTACATCGAGCAACACCACATCCTTGACCTCGCCCTTGAGCACGCCGGCCTGAATCGCGGCGCCCACCGCCACGACTTCATCGGGGTTGACGCCCTGATGCGGAGGTTTGTTGACCAGGGCGCGCGCCGTTTCGACCACGCGTGGCATCCGGGTCATGCCGCCCACCAACACCAGTTCGTCGATTTTCGCCGCCGCGATGTCCGCGTCCTTCAAACACGCCTTCACCGGCGCGAGGGTGCGTTCGAACAGCGCCTCGCAGAGCTGCTCCATCTTGGCGCGCGTGAGCTTCAGACTGAGATGTTTGGGACCGCCGGCGTCCGCCGTGATGAACGGCAGGTTGATATCGTATTGGAGCGCGCTGGAGAGGGCGATCTTGGCCTTTTCGGCTTCTTCTTTGATGCGTTGCAAGGCATCCGGCTGTTTGCGCAAGTCCATCCCCTGGTCCCGTTTGAACTCGCCCAACATCCAATCCATGAGGCAATTGTCCCAGTCGTCGCCGCCGAGGTGAGTGTCGCCATTGGTCGCTTTCACCTGGAACACGCCTTCGCCCAACTCGAGGACGGAGATGTCGAACGTGCCGCCGCCCAGATCATAGACCGCAATGTTCTCGTCCTTCTTCTGCTCCAACCCATACGCCAGCGAAGCGGCGGTGGGTTCGTTGATGATGCGGAGCACCTCCAGGCCCGCGATGCGGCCGGCATCCTTCGTGGCCTGGCGTTGCGCATCGTTAAAATAGGCGGGCGTCGTGATGACTGCCTGGGTGATTTTCTCGCCCAGCCGCATCTCGGCATCCGCCTTGAGCTTGGCCAGGATCATGGCCGAGATTTCCGGCGGCGTGAACTGCTTGGGTTTGCCTCCCACCTCCACCTCGACGGCCGCGTCGCCGTTGGCGGCCCTGACGACCTTGTAAGGAACTCGCTTAATTTCCTCCTGCACCTCGTCGAATTTTCGCCCCATGAACCGCTTGATCGAATAAATCGTATTGCGGGAGTTGGTGACGGCCTGTCGCTTGGCGGCCTCACCAACCAGACGTTCGCCGGTCTTGGTGAAAGCCACCACCGAGGGCGTCGTACGCTTGCCTTCGGAATTCTCCATCACCGCGGGCTCGCCACCCTCGATGACCGCCATGCATGAGTTTGTTGTCCCTAAATCGATACCAAGTACTTTTGTCATAAAATCGTTACGCTGATAATTGTTGTTGAGCCGATAAAATCTCTACGTCTTGTTGTGAAAACCGTGGGTTCGGGTGAGGCCGCGTTCCTCGATCAACTGCTTCTCCGCCTCCAACCAATGCTGGACGTCGCGTCCTGGCCGCGAGCCCTCATTCATATAGCTGAAATAAGCCCGGCGGGCGACTTCGTCGGGCGAGGGTGTAAAGGGCGTTGCGCTCAGGCTGGGCGTTGCCGCCGCTGCCTGAGGCAAAACAGTGACTGGCGTTTCGTGTTGATGCTGGAAGTGTCTATTGTGTTTCATAAATTTAAAAGGGGGGTTGTTCACTCGGAGGCTGCCTGGCGTGATCGATCCTGTTCCGCTCCATCCATGCCTTCGTCCACCAGCCGTTCGTTATCGCTTCGCCCTTCCTCATCCTCATCCTCGCCCGGAGCCGCAGGCACTTTGCGTCCGGTTGAACCCGACACCGGGTCCCAGCGCTCGGATTCGGGAGCGGAATCCAACGCGGCCTCGTTCGGGTCCGTCCTCGCCGCGCCGGTTAATTCCAATTTGGCCTGGTCCCAATCGGATTTCGAGACGTGCTGCGCGGTACGGCCGTTGATGACTGCCAATTCGACGGCGCGCTCGCGGATCATTTTTCGACTCACGATGCCGATGCCAGCGGAGTTTTCCGTCAGCACCCCTTGCTTTAGTGGGTTTGTGTTCACAGTAGATGTTATGCGCCATGTTAACCGACCGGGACCGGCTGATGCGCCGGGCTTGTCGACGTTCTTGTTATTGCAAGTTATTCTCTAGCTCATAGCGGGCCAACCGGATGCCGAGGCTTCTAAGTTATTCTATTTACACAAGTTAAAGCGACCGAGCTGCGTGTGAATGGCCCAGCGAGGGGTATAAAGGCCATGCAAGTTGCATGAAAGCTCCCCTGCGTCGCGCATTCTGCAACCTCGATCGAGAGGTGGCCTCGCGCAGAGTTGGTTTGCCTTCAAGCATGGAACTCGGCGGTTGGGGCGCCGCGCCCCCCGAGTCCGAGCACCCGACACACCGTACTCGCGATCATGAGTTCTTCGTCCGTGCGGATGACACGTACTTCGACCCGACCCGCCGCGGGCGAAATCACCGCCGCATTCCGCGCATTGAGCGCCTCATCCAATTGGATTCCTAGAAAACCCAATTCATCGCAGATGCGGGCCCGAATCGTCGGACAGTTCTCTCCGATGCCGCCGGCGAACACCAGCGTTTTCAAGCCGCCGAGAGCCGCCGCGAACCCGCCAACGCATTTCTTCACCTGGTAGCAAAACAAGCCGATCGCTTCCGCAGCGCGGACATCCCGCGCCTCGGACGCCAACAAGTCGCGCATGTCGGAACTGGTTTCCGATACGCCGAGCAACCCGGACTTGAAATTGACCATCTCATTGAATTGTTTCGCGCTCATTTGTTCCGCGCGCGCCAGATACCAGACCAGGCCCGGATCCAGGTCGCCGGAGCGCGTGCTCATCGGCAGCCCAGCAGTGGGCGTGAAGCCCATGGTCGTGTCCATTGGCTGGCCGCGGTGAACGGCCGCCAGGCTGGCGCCATTGCCGAGGTGGGCCAGGATAACCCGGCCCTGGGCCGCGTCCGCCCCGGCCAGGCGCGCCAGTTCTCCCATCAAGAACGAGTAGGACAAGCCGTGAAAACCATATCGCCGCACGCCCTGCGCCTCGTAGCGGCGCGGGATGGGCAACAGTCGGGCCACGCGCGGCAGGTCATGGTGAAAGGCGGTGTCGAAACACGCCACTTGCGGCAGTCCCGGAAAACGCCGATGAAACGCTTCGGTCAGCAGAATCTCCTCGGGTAGATGTTCGGGATCGAATGGGGTCATCCGTCGCAACTCCTCCACCATCTCCTGAGTGACCCGCTGCGGCTGGCTGTACTTCGGGCCTCCATGCACGACCCGGTGCCCCACCCCCGTCAGCGCAATGGTCCCGAGGCCTTTCTCGATCCAGTCCATCAGCGCGCCCACCGCCACGGTGTGGTCGGGCGCCGCCACCGGTCGCGTGAAACTGTCCGCTGGACTTAAGGCTTTCACCCGCATCACCGCTTCCGGCAGTCCAATCCGCTCCAGACTGCCCTCGAGCAGGCGACGCGGCGGAGCATCGGTGTCGAACAGCGCGAACTTGATGCTAGACGAGCCGCCATTGATGGTCAGGATGCGTTGGTCAGTCGTGCTCATGCTCTTTGCCGCTACTCTCACCGGCTGTGGCGCGCGCCCTTGGCCGTTATGCTCACCGCTGCCACAGGATGCGCGCGGCTTCCAAAGGCGTGGCAACGCCCTCGCACTGCGGTATCACCCGCGCCGTATAGTCCGATGCCGGGCGGGCGGCGGACACGACCGCGCTGTAGCCGTAGCCGCCCGCCGTTCCAGAAAGTTGGGGGCCGCGGGTCATCTCCTGCCGCACCGGACTGCCTCCGCCCGCGCCGTCAGCATAAAGCTCGACGCGGACGGATTTCGGATCAAGTTCCCCCAGATATACTTGGACGTTCACCGTGTGCTGGTCGCCATGAGTTTCAATCTTCAGTTCGCCGAACCGAAGCCCGGCCCATTTCTGGTCCAGGCTATGCCGCCAATCCACCATGCGCCGGCCGGCTGCCCCTTTGTCGGCGGTGCGCCAACGGTAGGCTGCGGCAGCCGGCAGGTAGCGCTGCTCGGTATATTCGCACACCGCGCGATTAGCGGAAAAGCGCGGGGTCAAGCGCGCCATGCTCTCCCGCATGCGCCCGACCCAGGCGGTGGGTATGCCCTGTTCATTTCGGGCATAAAACTCGGGGATGACCTCCCTTTCAAGCCGTTCGTAAAGCGCCACGGCTTCCGCCGCATCCCAATTCGGATCCTCACCGTGCTCCTGGCCATCGCCCAATGCCCACCCCACCCCCGGGGCATACGCCTCGGCCCACCATCCATCCAACTCCGAGAGATTGATCCCCCCATTGACGAGCACCTTCATACCGCTGGTGCCGCACGCCTCCCAGGGTCGCCGCGGCGTGTTCAGCCACACATCCACCCCCTGCGCCAGACGCTCGGTCAACTGCATGTCGTAGTCACTCAGGAAGATCGCATGAGCCCGCGCCGCCGGCTGGCGAATGAAGCGCACCCACTCCTGTATCAGGGCTTGTCCCGCCTCATCCGCCGGGTGGGCTTTGCCGGCGAGAATAAGCTGAACCGGTCTTTGCGAATTCGTTAGCAAGCGGAGCAGTCGCTCCGGATCGTGGAGCAGCAGGTTCGGACGCTTGTAGGTGGCGAATCGGCGCGCGAAGCCCAGCGTCAACACGTTCGAATCGAAGAGACGCTTCGTTGATTCGACCGCCTCGGGCGACGCCCCAGCGGCCGCGAAATGCCTGGCCAAACGTTGGCGAGCGTAGTCGATCAGCGACTTGCTGGCAGCCATGCGAAACTGCCAGAGCCTGGCGTCGGAAACGCCGCGAATAGCCTTCTCCAGGTGTTCCACCGGCCCCAGCCAGCGGTCTTTTCCGCAAGCTTCCGTCCAGAGATCGTCCGCTGCCGCCGAGTCCCAGGTTGGCATGTGGACCCCGTTGGTCACGTGTCCGACGGGCACTTCCTCCGCCGGCCACTGCGGAAAAAGTGGTCCGAAAAGCTGCCGGCTGACTTTCCCATGCAAGCGGCTGACACCGTTCACCCCCCCGCTGCCCCGGATCGCTAAATAGGCCATGTTGAAACTCTCCGAAGGATCGTTCGGGTTCTGCCGCCCAAGCGCCAGCAGATCATGCACCGAAACGCCGAGCTTATTCTCCGCGTATCCCCCGAGGTACTGTTCAATCAGAGCCGGAGCGAATCGGTCAAAACCGGCGGCGACCGCCGTGTGCGTGGTGAAGAGATTCCCGGAACGGGTGGCGGTCAAGGCGACCTCAAAGGGCTGCCCGTTCTCCTCCATAAAACCCCGGGCGCGCTCCAGGACCGCGAAGGCCGCATGGCCCTCATTGAGGTGACAGACTTCCGGCTTGATGCCGAGCGCGGCAAGCAGGCGCCAGCCGCCAATCCCCAGGAGCATTTCTTGCTTGAGCCGCAACTCCGGCCCGCCGCCGTAAAGTTCGCTGGTAATCCCTCGATGCGCGGGGAAGTTCGCCGCGTCATTGCTGTCCAGCAAGTAAAGCTTCACTCTGCCGACCTGAACCTGCCAGGCGCGCAACCAGACCGAGTAGCCAGGCAGGACGATCTCCAGTCGCAACCATTCGCCGTTGGGTTGGCGTAGCGGCGTGATGGGCAACTGTCCGGGGTCGTTATAGGGGTAGAGGGCCTGTTGGGCGCCGTCCTTATCGATCACCTGTCGAAAATAGCCGCGCTGGTAGAGCAATCCCACGCCGACCACCGGCACGCCCAGGTCGCTGGCGGCTTTAAGCTGGTCCCCCGCCACGTTGCCCAGGCCGCCTGAGTATATGGGCAGCGCTTCGCTCAACATGAACTCCAGGCTGAAATACGCGACGCAGCTCAAGGGCGCCTGCGGATGGTGTTGCTGAAACCACGCGGGCGTCTCCGCCGCTTGATGCTTGGCGTGCAGCAGTTCATCAATGTTTTTCCGAAAGGCGGGATCGGCCAGCACCCGTTCGAGTTGATCGCGCGATACGGTTTGCAGAACGACCCAAGGGTTTTGGGTGAGTTCCCACAGCTCAGGGTCGAGTTGCCGCCACACGCCGTCGGTCGCATGATTCCACGACCAGCGCATATCCAAGGCAAGCTCCGCCAGGGAATCAAATCCCACCACTTCCGTAGGCAAGAGGTTATAGATGGGGTGGCTGACGCGCGTTTCTAAGCTCATATTCTCTCGCTTGATGTGATTCCGGATGGGCGCTCCTTCATGAGCCTACCGTAATCGCGTGTTTTCCAAGGCCGCCACCTTGCCCAAACGACGGCGATGACGCTCCGCGCCGCTGAAGCGCGCGGAGAGAAAGGTGCGGACCAATTCCCACGCCAGCGCGTGACCGACCACGAGGCCCCCGAGACAGATTATGTTTAGGTCGTCGTCCTCGACGCCCTGGTGCGCCGAAAACGTCTCATGAATCAGGCAGGCCCGAACCCCCGCCACTTTATTTGCGGCCACCGAGGCCCCAACACCGCTTCCACAGATGGCCACCCCGCGCTCCACCTCTCCCCGCGCAACCGCGCGCGCCAGCGGCGCCACAAAATCCGGATAATCGTCCTCAGGGTCCAGTCGGCAATCCCCAAATTTGACCACGTCGTAACCGGCGGCGCCCAGCTTCCCCAAGAGTTGCTCCATCAATTCAAACCCGCCATGGTCCGCGGCGACGCCGACGCGTCGGACGGTCTTCTCCACTTCCTTCACGGTTCTAACTTCAGAGGGCTCATTCATAGTAGCGCGAATTCTTTGACCAGGTTCTCGGGGAATAGCGCGGCTGAAGCACGGCAGTCAACAAACCTGCCTGTACCGCGCGCTTATGGGTAGAACGCCCGGTAGAAGCGCCGCGCAACCGCCGATGCCGAAGGATCGTTGGTCACGCAGGGGCTGGAGCTTGGCGTCAGCGTCAAAAGACTGGTCCAATTGACCAGATCTGCAGAATACTGCAACGTCACCTCGAGGCCCGGCGTGTTGGTGAGGACCAGGGTCACGCTGCCATCGAAGGCGCGGGCGAGCGATCCGAAGCTGGGCGGCGCCGGTCGCGCGCTTGGGGCGGTGACGCTGTTGGCGTCCAGGGTGACGGCGGTTTGCGACAACAGCCTGCCGTTGATGGACGCGCCGGTTTGCAGGTTGATCCCCGCCTGAGACATTATAATTCCAGCGAACTGCGAGGTTGTTCCAAGGTCCACTCCGACGCCACCGGCGACTTGCCAGAATATATTCTGTGGCTGCGCGCCACCGCTCAGGATGAGCTTCGCCGCGCCGGCTATGGTGAGGTTTCCGGCTATCTGAAAGATCCAGACACCGTTCGGGCTCCCCGAAAGAGTGGCATCCGTGGGCATGGTCACGCCGGTGCTCCACTTGTAAAGGCCCGGGGCGAGTGTCATCCCTCCAATATTCCCGCTGCCCAGTTCGGTGTGATCCGGCAGGTTTCGTCCTGCGGCATCGGTGTACGCGGTCTGCATGTCACCCACAGCCGTGGTTAGGTTGGCAGGAGTGGGAGCAGCATAGTTGGCGCCGCTTAGTTGTCCGGTCACTTGCGAGGAGGTCGAGAACTTACCCGAACCATCGAGTATCAGAGAAAACCCCGTGAGGGCAGTCGAGTCAATAGGACTCACCCCGACATTTCCCGTCACCGCGGAAGGCGGAACCGTGCTGACTCCCGATTTTGCTAGGATGACGTAGTTCCCAGCAGTTCCAAGGTTCACTGGTAATTGAGCGCCCATGGTCCCAATGTGTACCAGGAAGGTCGTGAGCGCAAACCACACGATTACTCTTGTCGATTTTGAACGATTACCTGTTTTGCTTATGTTTTCTCGCATATTTTTAATATATTTATGAACTAGTTGCCCACCTGGAGCGGTTGTAGAGCCAAGCGGACGCCCAGAGGAAAACCTGAGTAGCCGTTATTGGCCTGTTGCATCGCATCTACCGATAGAAATCGGATCGTATTTATGGCCAATGGGTCCAAGGGAGCGGTCTTGGACGCGCTTTCAGTTGTTGGGTTCATGTTGAAACCGCGTCGGCAACCCCTCGAGGGCATCGAGAATGGCCTTTTGCACCGCGGGATCGGAGAGATTCCCCAAATGGCCCCCTTGCTCGAAGACGTTTATCCGCTTCTCGCCCAGAGTAGTCTTCAGCCAGGCAAGGTCCTCGCTCGCGAGGAGGAAATCGTCTCGATTCGCGATTAACCTGATGCCCGGGTTGGCTTGCAGTCCGGCGGCAAACGTCCGCAAACTGCTGGCTTTCTCAAGGTCGCCCGGCGCGCTGAGTTCAATGCCACGGCACCAATAATAGGGAATCAAGCACTGCTGAAGATAATCCCGATAAGAGTACTGCAGAATCTCCCGATAAGCGGCGGTCCGCCGCAATGTCCGGATGGGGTGTTCCAGCATGCCTCGGTTGTTTCGCTGCTGGCTGCTGAAAATGGCATCCCGCAGCGCGAGCCGGAAGGACACTCCGATCAGGAATTTTGACTCGATACCGCTGAAGGGCAACGAGGTATCGGGGGTGAGCGAGTTCTTGCTCAAGGCGGCCACCTTCAAGAACGCGTTTTCGATGTGGTCGGCCCGTTCGCCGGCGGGCCAGTCCAGTGGGGCCTGGAAATAGTCGTCTAATTGGGAAACACCATAAACCAATCCAACGGGCGAGTTGATGGCAACGTAGCGGTCGAAGGTAATCAATGGCGCCTGGTTGGTGGAGTCGGTGGCCGCCAAGATTAAGGATTCGAACGCTCCCATGGAGTAGCCCATGAGGACTCTGGAGCCGAGACCGCCCGGGTGGAGTTGCTCAAGTCGATGGTCTATTGCGCTCAGCGCAACCCGCAAATCTTGAACATCGACCGGCATGTATCCCGGCAACTCCGCCGTCGACGCGTGTTCCATGAACTCGAAATTGAAGGTACTGCTGACGCACACGGCGGAAAAGCCCTTCCGGTAAACCAACTCGGCCAACGCCAGCGCGGGCCCCGCCAGACGATGCGAGCCCAGGCCGGGAACAATATAGACCACCGGGGCTCTTTCCGGTTGCAACCAGAAAGTGAACTTCAGTTCCTTACCGGTGGTGGGAATAAGGACCGACCTCGTCTTGCCCTGGTCGGGAAACTTGGAATCCTGGAAGGTGAAAAAGACAGATTTGAGTGTCTCCAGGGACGCTGGATCCGGTTTCCCGTTCACCTTGAAATCCGCGACCCGGTTTTGCCGGACGAAGGTCCAGGCATACTGGAGTTCGGAGTATGGATCCTTCTCGGTCTGAGTAAATCGCACATAATCATTCACGCTATCGCTCAGATTATTATATAAGATCCCATAGTAACAGTAGGTGTAGGGACTGAAGTAGGTCAGCGGGTTGTCGACTTCGAACGGGTAGGGAGTGAGGTAGGTCAGCGGGTCGGCCGCGGTGTCAGCCGCCAGGCCAAGGGCGTCTCGCTCGTTGCTCGGCCCGAAGATCGGCAACATGATATAGCATCCCGGCTTCCAGCCCCATTGGCCGAACGTCTGGCCAAAATCCGCATCCGATTTCGGAATATGCCACCGGCCAGCCATGTCGATGACCCCGCCGACGCCAACCGTGGTGTTACAGCAGAACCCATACGTTTCATCCCGCGCCCCGCTCCACTTTCCCTGGAGCAGGTTGTTGATCAGCCGTCCGGGAAAAGTGATATTCCTCCCAACATTTCCGATCCCGGTTCGGATCGGTTTAATGACGATGGCCCGATAGACCTTGGCGGTGGGCTTGACCAGCGCGACCATAGCGCCTTTGTTGAAGGCGTAAATGACGCGATTAACCGGTTCGATAGGGTCCGGAACGGATTCAGGCAAAACGACGGTTTCCCCGACGCCCGCGCGCCGGGCCGCGGTGCGGCTCGGGCCGGCGGGGACCGAGGCAGTGGTTTGCGCCAGCGAACTGGCCGCCAGGGTCCATCCCAACGCCACGGCAAAAGTTAGGTTCATGTTCTGAGAGAGTTTTCAATCATGGGGTTGGTTTGGGTTATCCGGACCTCATTCTAGCCGTATCCGGCGGCTGAGGCGCGCAAGTCCGCAACAGGGCGCCCGCAAGAAGCATCGCGAGCGCCTGGTGGTTAGGGTTTATGGACATAACGCCGCTCAGCGGACGACCACGTCTTTTTGCGGAGAACTCGGCGCCACGTCGACCCCGACCTTATCCTTCACTTCATTGACGCCATGCAATTGCCACACCTCATCGACGATTCTTTGCCGTTCAACTCTGTCCGACGACGTGCCACCCAGCGACACTAGCCCCTGGTTGTTGACCGTGGCCGACAGCCCGTAGTCGACGCTGGTATCTTTCATGAACATCTCGAAGATCTCTCGACCGATGACCACGTTGGTCGCCTGGCTCTGGTACACCGGCGCTACGGTTGAAGCGCGAAAGGGCGCCGCGTTATAAGCCACCGTCGACTGGCTGGGACCGGAAGCGCAGCCCCCCGCCAGGGCCAACGGCAACGCGAGCCAGAGCAGGCTCTTGGTCTTCCGTGGGCTCCGTCCTGAAGTCGGAGCCGCCGTGAATTCGGTGGCAGGCGACGGGTGACTATCACTTATCGAGTATTTAAACATAATCTTGTTTTCGTTTTGGTATTTATTATTATTTCTTGACCTGCTTTTCATGAGCTAGATGCGTGCCGTTCGCTTCCCGCGCGCGGGCATGCTGCCAGGCAATGACTTATGACTTCCAGGAAGCGAGCGCGTTTTCCGAACGTGCAATGCGCCCGATATCGCGGGCTGAATCGTGGCAATTTGCATGTACCATTCCCAAGGGTTCCCTCAAGCGCGCGGGCCGCGGTTGCGGCGTAAGTTTGAGCGGTGGCATCTTGCAAGGCCTTGCGTTTTGCACTGGAGGGTCCAGAGCGCGAGCTCCATCCCCGCGGCTAAACCCCCTTCGTATCCGCCGAAAATTGCCTGGCAAAGGCCAGGAGATGGTCGCCGATTTCCTGGTTGGTCCTGTCTTTGGTTACCTCTCCGCGGCCAAAGCGCTCAAAGTGACGGGCGATCATGGACACGGACCGAATGGAATTCGGAGCGGCCGCGGAGACCGCGTTGTTTAGGCTGACGCACCAAGGCGTGATGGCCAAAGCTTCCAGCAGATCCGCCGCGGCCAGGTAAGCGTCCACCTTCGCTTTATCTTGCCCCTCGCCTTCGAATATTTTCGCGCCATAGGGTTTTCCGCCGTATTGGGCGTTAAACGCGTCCAGGCGATTTCTGAGCAGCGCTTCTTCCGCGGCGGGCGATCCCATGAACGCCCGTTCAAGGCGCCTGAAGGCGTGGAAAGCCTCGCAGTAATCGCGGTTTTGAAGCAGATGCTCGAAGAGGGGCATGCCGAAAAGCCCTTGGTCCATCATGAACGCCATCAGGTGGTCGCGGTCGACCTCCGAGCCGAGGATGAACAAGGCGGTGGCCAGGAAAGAGTGGCTGTGGTCCTTGCTCCCGGTGAGATCGCTCACCAGCGAAGCGCCTGCCTGCAGGCCGCTGGAGGGGGCGGCGAAGCCCAGCAGATGCTCGAAGAGCGCCCTGAAGAGCCGGCACGTCAACGCCACGTTTCCCGTCAGCAGGCTTTTCAAACTTTCCAACGGGACATCCCGCTCCACTTTGGGCTGCGCCACCAGGCCCGGAGTTTCATCTTCCATCTCGCTTCCCGACTGAGGGACGGCGCCCAACCGCGCGACGGGCGCAGTCTCGGAGTTCGGGGCGCCGACCAACCCGGTCAGCAGCACCCGCGTGTTGTCGAACACGCGCGCCACATGATCGGAGGCCGAAGGCTCTCCCCAAATCATGACGAACCGCTGCGCGCCGATCAGCGCCGCAACCGTCTCAACCCGTTTGAACGCGGCCTCGTCCGCGCCGACCAGCCTGGCGGTTTCGATCAGTCCTTCCTTGAGCGTCCTTGTACTCGACGAGACGGGCAGCCTTCGTTTGAGTTCCGACCCGTTTTCCAGCAGTTTCAGGTAGTGGTGCAATGTCTTGAGCGTGACCGCGGGCATAACATATCCTCTCATTTATCCAACACTTCCCGCACTTTGCGGGCCAGCACGGACGGGGTAAAAGGCTTCTGAAGAAAAGCAATCTCGGACTCCAGCACCCCGTGTCGAACCACGGCGTCCGCCGTGTAACCCGACAAACAAAGCACCTTGATCCCGGGCTTCAGGGCCAAAACCCGTTCCACCAATCGACGCCCGCCCATCTCGGGCATCACCACGTCCGAGACCAGCAGATGAAGCGGCCCCGTCTCCGTTTCGGCTAACCGCAACGCCTCGGCGCCCTGAGCCGCCTCCAGGACCGTGTAACCACACCTCTCGAGCACTCGCCGGGTATGCGCTCGCACCGCGCTATCGTCCTCCGCCAAGAGGATCGTCTCGTCGCCCCCCGGCATCGTCTCGTTGTCGGCCGGCAACTCCCCCGACGACGGAACCGCTCCCACTTCCGGGAGGTACAT
>Ga0316217_10000848_pt1 | contig 41591 bp, 29 predicted proteins | sample 1anoAmetaG_FD_203633 | JGI IMG/M metagenome (GOLD analysis project Ga0316217, IMG submission 203633) | Freshwater microbial communities from Trout Bog Lake, Wisconsin, USA - 1anoA | ecosystem: Environmental > Aquatic > Freshwater > Lake > Hypolimnion/Profundal zone | place: USA: Wisconsin...
CTTTGTCCCGTCGGCGTTCTTCGTCACGCTGTCGATCAGGTACCACCGCCGGACATCTGTGCGTGGCACATATTCATCCGGCTCATCCACGGAGAAGTAGCGGCCCACCGCGTCGTCGGTGACCGGTGCATCGGCGGAGAAATGAATCAACCCGCCCATCTTCAGCGCGCCCATGCCCACCTTGTCTTTCGCCACCGTTGTCGGGTAGCTCTTGCCTTGGAATACAGGGTTATCCATCGCTGTGCTGTCATCAATCCAAGAGGCCGGCTGCACAATCATGACCGTGCCCTGGTTGATCCATTTTGCAGGGTTCATGTTAATGATCGGCCGGCCGCTGCCGAGAGTCTTGCCTTCGGTGGGGCAGGCAGTATAAACGAGTTCGTTCTTGGCCGCATCCCACTTCTCGACTTTGCCGCGGAAAATGCCGGTCATCGACTCGACGAACGCGGCATAGATCACGCCGTTCTCGTCGCCGGAGGTCGAGTGAACGTCGCCCATGTACTTGAACCGCGCGTCGAACAGGTAGTTGTCGCCTTGCGAATAGTTATGCCGCCACATGCGCACGTCAAACGTCTGGTTCTCATTATGCGATTCCGTGTCCAAATCGATGAGGTTGACGTGGTTTTTGTTGCCCATGATGGTGCCTTTGGGCTGGCCGGCGGCGGTATCGGCGGTGAAGTACCACATTTTCTTTTCTTTATCGTACCCCAGCGACTTCACGCAAAGACGCTCGACGGTGCCGTATTCGCCGCAACTCATGAACATGCCTGGGAAGACGCCGCGAATCGTGGCCACGTAGAATTTCGAGTCCTTGCCAGCCGGGGCTGCTTCCTGCAACCAATCCCGGTAACTGGTCGAGCCGCGGAGAACGGTGTTGCGCATCGTGAGCATGGGGAAGTAATCCCAGAATCCCAAGCTTTCGCCGGGCGGCAAGTCCAACACGCGGTTGATCGTCAAGCCGGTCGTGGGTGGCGGTAAAATTTTCGGACTGACGCCGCGCGCGTCCACGACGGTCACGCCGATGCCATGCCCCCAACTTTTCGTCTGCGCGGGGGCGGGCGGAGTCCGCCGTTCAATCTGTGAAATATTCTTGGGAACCCAGGTTGGCGCCGCTTCCGATGGTATGATAATGACGCCACCGCCGGCCGCGATAATATCTTTCGACGCTTTCTGGTAGGTCGCCTCGGCTTCGGTGACGCTCTTCACCGGGCCGAACTGCTCCAGCGAATAAATTGGCCCCGCGGCAACTGCCGGCGCATTGGTTTGCGCCGAAATTGAGAAACTTGCCACCACCAAACTGCATCCCGCCAAAACTGCCCGTTTGACTGTGAACATAAGACACCACATTCCTTTCGATTGTTGTCTGGGAAATTCCCAACCAGAACTATGCGCAAGCACTAGCAGATATTACATGTTTGTAAAATACTATTCCAACCGAGGTTGACCAATGGCCTTCCGCTTACTCAGTTCAGCGACTCAAAGTTAGCTGGCGTAAAGACCTGGAAATATTGGTCAAACCACTCGCGTCCCGTCCGTGGCCCGCCCGGCTTGGTGGGTGCTGCGTCGCGTCGCGTCGCAATCAACATTGTCACATAGCCATTGGCAAAGTAATCTGCGTAGTGGCCAAGTGGCAATCCAGTATCCACTACAACGACTTGCGGCGGTAGACGTTGTGGGATTCGCTGAGTCTGCTGAAGCCGGTTCCAATATGGTAAGCTGACAAAAAATACGATGGCGTCAACATCGGCATTTTGTTCCATGAGATTCTTAAAAGCGCTGCTCGAACAACCCGGCGAGCCGTCGCCATGCTCAACTTCCGAGCTCACAGGCGTAAGGAGAGTAATTCCGGAATGTTTCTTTAACTCACGCTGGAACGCCTGCCAGACATCGAAATGCGGCCCACCAGAAATTGTGCAGCTCCAATCGATCACAGCCAAGATCTGGCCGTGGTTGTGCACGGCGGTAGCGGTTTCCAATGCCGTCACTTGACCGATTCCGCCAAATAGTGTGTGGTCTGTCGTCAGTGTAGCGGATCTGGTCTGCAACCAGATTGCAACCAGCGCTACAATGAGCACTCCACCGGCAATGCTGACAGTGGCTTTCCGGTCTCTGATTTCGTCCAAAATTTCCATGTCTTATCGCATTACCTGACAGAATTGATTTGCCCAGGCGCAAATTGCTGTCCGTAGTACCTAAACATTAATCTTTCCTCTGTGGAAAGTTGTAACCGGGGAATTGACCAGCATACCAAGATTTTGCTTTACCATCATTAAAAAACAACCAACCGGATGAGTTCATGGCAGTACCGGGGGTTTGATATTGCACACTATAATTCGTGAGTGTGCCTATAGAAATTTGTTCCACGTGGCCATCGGGAAATAATGTGTTCATGTTATTCCTGTGCCACGCAGCCATATACCCATTGCAATATGCGAAGCGGGTCAAATTCGTCCAAGTATGCGCAAGATTAGGAACGCCAGCATTCGTGCTCACCCTATCCGCAGTCATATAAGGAGCATCGTTGCCGCCTGGCAAATAGGCTAGACCAAAAACATTCGCCGGGGAGCCTGCAGCCCACACATCCCATGGCATTTCTCCGATTAGCGCCAGACTGGAGGGATGGTTGATGTCGGCCATATTCATGCACTTGTTGAAGCCAGCAGGATTATTGCAGTTTCCACCACCAGCGTTCCAATCAACCGGAAACCCATCGCCATTCATGGCATACGTGGTTGCAAAAACACGCCATGAGGTATCCCCAGATTGTGGCCAACCACTTTGCGTTGCGAGATTCATTCCAAATATAGGAATTTGCCATGGATTCGATGGACACTGCATAAACGGCGCATACCCCGCAATAGCATCATAGGTCGGCGCACTACACCACCCAGAATACGGTGCTGGACAGAGTGTCGAGCTGTACGCGCCATTGTTACAAAAATTGTCACCAATATTTTGGATGAAGGCACATGATGAATACCCGTAATATGGGGCCAGGCTAACATTCCAGCTTGGTGACGCTGTGCAGTAAGCACCGCCACCCGGGGCGCCAATAGGACCAAGGGCACAGCCGCCAATGGTATGGTTGTTCGTATCGTTAACGCAACTGGGCAAGACATAGGGATAAAAACCCTGATTGTCATTCAAATAACCGCTGAACGCTTCTCCCATTCGTTTTTCATTATGCGCACAAGTCACTGCTTTCGCACGGTCTTTGACCATGCCGATCTCCGGTAACAACAATGCCGCCAAAATGGCAATGATGGAGATTACAACCAGCATTTCTATCAAAGTAAAAGATTTGTCGTGGGTGTTCAGTGGTTTGATCCATCCAGTTTTCATCGGCTACCACCCATAATGTCATCAGTAGCCGAAGCCGGGTTGGTCCAGTGGTTAATTGTCCAACCCGTCTGAGTCTTCGAGCCAATGTAAGTGTCCCCATCCGGCCCAAAGGAAAAGAGGTCATAAGTGGCTGGGTTGACTTGACCACCATACATAGCAGAGGTCGTTAAGCTAAACGCCGTTTGTGGCGAATTATAGTACATAATTGGTTTACCAAAAGCGTCGTAAATGTTTGGGCATGCGGTGTTTTGTTGTAAGGTAGCGTTCAAAGTGTTGTCATAGTATTGGGTCGCAAAATTAGTGCGGATCTGTGCAGCAGGGAACTGCATATAAACTTTACGGTTTGTGCGGGTGACAGAACAAACCAAACTCCCTCCAACATTAGTGTAAGAATTCACTGCTGCCAGTGAAGCATACAAGATGAAATTATTGAAGCCCTGCTGGTCACCAGCCGACGCAAGCCGGATGGGATTGGTTTTTGGATAATAACCCCAGTCGGCTTTGTACATTTCCAGCGCTGCCGTGATAGTGGCGAGTTGGGCTTTTGTAGTGGAAACCGCCACCTGATACCGAACATAACCGGCAACGCGAATCACAAGCCCAGTTAAAACCAGAATTATCACCACCACCGCAAGCAATTCAATCAATGTAAAACCAACTAGGCCGGCTCGTTGGCGGCGTAACCCGGGCATAACCCGGTACTTTGGCTGATTATTCGAAACCACGGTTGAAATATACACCCGGCAACACGCAAGACAATCAAAATCACGGCAGGAGGCTTAAGACAGGCCAGTCAGTAGCTCGTTTTGCCCCATTTTCGCCAGAAATAGGGGGTTTTGAGCGGTTTTGACCCCGGAAATGGCCATTTTAAGCCTGTCGAAACGATTTCTCTGCCTGTCGAAATCGTTTTTACGCCCGTCAAAGTCATTTTGCTGCCTGTCTAAATCGTTTTGCAAGGCGTGAAAGTCATTTTGTAGCCCGCCGGAATCATTTTGCTGCCCGTCAAAGTCATTTTGCAGCCCTGCAAAATCATTTTGACGGCTCCCCGGTCGCCGGCGGCGGCCGTCAGTTTACGTTGGAATCAAATTTACTGGTTTGAGTAAGAATAATCTTGGTTCAGGCATAGGGATTAGTACACAGCACAAATTTCAACAACAAAAGAAGATTGCAAATACGCGCGTTTCTTGGCAAATAGATTAAGCAAGTTTAGGGACTGATTTCGTGCCGGTTGATACCACCCAATATCCACATCGCGGACTAACACTGCGCGCCTTTGTCGTGGCCATTGTCGCATTGTTCGCGATGGGTGTGTGGATTGAATACGAGGAATTGTACAATACCGTCGGCGGCCCACTGGCAGAAAACTCCCCACCCAACAGCGCTGTCGGAGTCATTTGCGTGTTGCTCGTGATTTGTTTCGCGCTTTACAAGTTCCGCAGCGCGCTGCGATTAGTGACAGCGGAACTGGTGGTGGTCTACGCGGCATTGGTATTGGCGGCACCGTTGATGACACAGGGAATGTGGCACCGGGCCTTCGGGCTGATGTCGGCGATTCCACACAATTCGGATTTCAAGACGTACCAGAGCCTGCCGCCGATGTTGTGGCCCCACGGCGACAATCTTTGTCCGAACAACCGTTTTCAAAACAAGCTCGATGGTTACACGCCGGTCGGCGGCGGAAGTTTGGCTTGGGAGGACGCCAAGGTTCAAGACGGCGACGTGCGATCCAGCCCCGTCCTCGGCAGCGATGGCGCGGGTACGTCGCATCCCGCGCTCGAATGGACAATCAACCGGTACGATGCGAATGGCCGGGAAGTGTTGGTGCCGGGCGAGATGTTTTTGTTTTCCGCACTGGTAAAGACGACCGATTTTAACAAAGGCTCGGGCTACTTCGTGAAGATGCAGGCTGATGATGGCCCGGTGCAGCCATTGTTGATTAATGCCACGGAAACGCGCCCGACTGTTGCACTACCGGGTGGCTTTGAGCGGGTCGGCCTCAATCCGGTCAAGATTCCCACGGATTTGAAAAGCCGGTTGACGTTTCAGATCGGCTTGACCGGTGCCGGCAAGCTCACGCTACAGGATGTCGAGTTCTTCAACGTCGAGGCAGTCGAGGGCGCGTACGCCGGTCGGCGCGTTGTGACGGCAAGCGAGCTTGCCAAGCTGGATCAAAGTGAACGCAATTTCACCATTGTCCGGCCGGACAACCTCCTGAGTCTGGCCGGTTTGAAATATTTGGTAACCGGATTTATTCCGTTGCACCAGTGGAAACAGCCGGCAATCGCCTGGAGTGCGTTAGTGGGCGGCTTGTTCATGGGCTTTCTGGGGTTGAATGTGTTGATGCGCAAGCAGTGGGTCGAACACGAACGCTTTACGTTTCCGCTGACGATTCTGCCAAAGGCCTTGTTTGAAGAAACGACGACGCCAGACGGTAGGGTGGTTCGGCCGATCTTTCGCAATTGGATGATGTGGATCGGATTTGGCATTGCGCTGTTCCTGGCCTTATTGAAAGGTCTGCACTTTTACATCCCGCAAATCCCTTCGCCAGCTGTGGATTCCATGTCATTTCAAGGCTATGTGAACAGCCCAGTACTCAAGGCGTATTTGAACAGTGTTGGTATCGGTTTGGGAAGCCCAATCGGGTTGTCCATCGGCGTGTTGGCAATCGCCTTGTTGATTGAGACTGACATCCTCCTGTCTTTGTGGTCGATGTTTCTGATTTTCCAATTGTGGAACTTGTGCGGCCGGGCTTTCAACCTCACTCGCTTCCCTGGCTATCCATGGGAGTCACAACAAGGCATGGGCGGATTTATCGCGTATGCCTTGCTGGCGGTCATCGTCGGGCGCCATCATCTAGCGAAGGTGTTTCGCCTCGTGTTTCGGCGAACACACGCGCAAGCGGGAGAGGAACCGGAAGTCGTCTCCTACCGGACAGCATTGCTGTTGGTACTCGGCTCGTTGGTTGTGTTGCTCGGCTGGGGCTGGTGGACGAAGATGGGCGCGGCGGCGAGCTTGCTGTTTTTTGGCTACATGTTGCTGTGCGGCTTTGCTGCAAGCAAGATTCGCGCGGAATGCGGTGCCCCGATGGGCTCGCTCACACCGTATGTAGGTTTTCAGTTCATGGCTGCACTCGGCGGGATTGCGGTCTTCAAATCGACAGCCATGCTCGTCGCGACACTGGCGAGCGGGTTCATGTGCACCACGGTCTTTTTGTTGATCGCGCCGGTGCAAGTGGAAATGATGGAACTCGGCCGGTATTTCAAGGTGCGCCCGCGCGACATCGGTGCGGGATTGACGCTGGGGTTGGTCGGCGGTCTGCTCATTGGCGGCTTTGCGTTGTTGTGTTGGATGTACGGTTTTGGAATCAACAATCTAAAAACAATCTATCCCTACGAACAAAATTGGTACTTCAACCACTTCCGGCCTATCGATGCAAATGCGGACCGCGCACTTACCGCCGGCACCCTTGGCAAGAATCCCGACTCGCAACCACTGAATATCACCCATAATCTCGACGCCAAGGGATTGGCCATTGGTGCCGGCATTACCGGCGTGTTCGCTTTCATGCGGATGAAATTCATGTGGTTTCCATTTCATCCTCTGGGCTACGTTCTCGCGTCCAGTTATTTCATGAAGAATGTCTGGTTCACGCTGTTTCTGGCGTGGCTGGCGCGGTTGGTCGTGTTCCGCATCGGCGGCGCCCAGATCATGCGGCGCGGGCTTGTGCCGTTGTGCGTCGGGATGTTTTTGGCGTGTGTGACCTCGATTATCTTGTTTGACGTGGTCGGAATTTACCTGCGCCTGCATGGCGTGCTGGATATCTACGCAAAGATGCCTTGAAAACCCAACACCCAATCTCTTGGAGTAATCAGTGGCTCGTAGCCGGGCTGTTCCTGCTGGCTGGAATGGGCCTGCTAATCTTCTTCGTGCACTTCGCCGAACCGGTGCATCGAGTGCATCGCGCCCCGTATAAGGAAAATTATTCCGAACAGCAATTACTCGAACAACTGACGGCGACCAACCTTGACGCCCGGATCGCCCAAATTGCTGCAGTCAGCATCCAACCGGGCGAACGGCAAGTGGGACGGTCGACAGGCAGCCCTGGTTTTTACCGGACGGAAAAACTGATTGAAACGACGTTTCAGACGGCCGGGCTTGAAGTGCAACCACAGGCGTTTGACGTGGTCATGCCGGAGCGGGAAGAGTGCCAAGTGTTGGGGGCCGATGGCCAGCCGTTGCCGGGAGTGGAGTTGTATCCCATCGAACCGGCCGGACTGCTCCCGACGGTCTTACCGGCAGCAGGAATCACGGCGCAGCTGGTCGAAGCCGAGACGACCGACCTGGCGTTGTTGACCGGCCACAATCCGCGCGAGACAGTGTTGCTGACGTATATCAACGACCAGCTCGATTGGTTGACACCGGCTAATGTGGGCGTGCGGGCGCTCATTGCACGTGAAGATGAAGTAGCAAAGGCGCAGCGTGCCAACCCCGACGTCCCGGCACCGTGGCAGAAATTGTTCAGCGGAACCGAGGTGGCTTATCCGCGGTTCGTCGCGCGCGGGCCGATTGAGAAATTTGCCGGCCAGCAAATAACCATTCATTGCAAAGTGACGTGGCAGCCCAAAACGGCGCGCAACATCATTGGCGTCCTGCCTGGCAAAGGAACGACGCACGAGGCTCTGGTGGTCACAGCTTATTATGACAGCAGTTCAATTGTGCCCGAATTGGCGCCGGGTGCGGAGGAATCCTTGTCGCTCGCGGCCCTATTGGAATTGGCCAAGGCGTTGGCCCCATATCGCGGCCAGCTCGAACGCGACGTGGTGTTCATTGCCACCGCCGGTCACGCGCAAGGGATGACCGGTGTCTGCCGGTTGATGGAAGCCGTCGAGACCTTTTCGCGAACGCGTCCGGAATACCGGTCACTCCTACAGCAACGCGGCGATCAGGCGCAGCAACTCGAGTACGCCCGGCAGGCATTGGCAATTTGTGACCAGTTGGCGGCGGGCCAACCGTGGGCATTGAAAGATCCGCAGTTTGCTACTTGGTTCCGTGCGGCATTCAAATCGATTGCCGGCGAAATCAACCTCGACCGGCGCAACGAAATGCTCACCGCGAAACTTGCTTACCTTCGCGCCGGCAAACCAGTTTTCCGCGATGGGTTCAAAAATGAAACAGCTTCTGACCAAGAAAGAGCGCAGTCGGAAAATACACATCCGCTCCTGAAAGAGTACATTGCGGCGCAGACCAGCGACAATGTGGCCGCCAACCTGATGGGGTTGACAGTCGAAGAGTTGGTGAAGCGGCCGGAGTTTTCCAAGTGGAATTACCTCGAGAAAGCCCGGGCTGTTTTTGCCACCCGGCAGACCTACCACCAGTCCCAACTCGCACAGCTTGACGATTCCATCGCGGTGCAAAAACTGTTTGCCGGCTACGAGCGGACACTGACGCTCAATCTTGCTTTGTGCTCTGGCGGCCGGACGGCTTCACCGCACCTGGCGTTAGCAGCAGGACTCGAAAAACCGGGGGCGATTGTTGAGCCGCAGATCAGCGACTTGGCGAATGCCATCATCGCGAAAGCGCCGTTCCGCGTGATTCATTGGGGTTCACGGGATGCGACCGGTTCCCGGGAAAATCCCTGCCCGATTAATCCCAACTATGGGGAAGGTGAAGCGGCGGTTTGGTTCCGGTGTGGTCGGCTGGCGTTCTCGGCGGTGAATGCAGTTTTCTTTCCGCCGAAAGTCGGCACACCGGAGGACACGTGGGACGGGTTAGCGACCAGCGCGGTGCACCAACAGGTACCGGCGCTCGGGCGGACGGTGCTCGCGTTGGCATCGGGACAGGTGCCATTTAAACAAATTTCGCCTCAGTACGGTATATACACTGTGCGCGGAACGGTCTTGGGCAACGCGGGTGCGGCGAGTGTCGTGCCCAGTCATCGGATGGCGACCCGGACTTTCCTGCGGGCGTATGCGGCCCAATTCGCGTTCTATGACCGAATCACCACTCATGGGGTGGCGTTGTATCCGATCCTGCAGACCAATCCCTATGGCGATTTTACGCGGCAGTTCGCAATTGATTTGGCCGCATGGGGCAATGGATTCATGGCCACGGCAATCCGGTTCGATGCGCAGGGCATGCCGGAATACATCAACGATACCTCGCCAAGCAGCCAGTCGCTATTTAACTCGCAAACCATCTCCCTCAAGGCCGCCCTTGCAACCGGACCACATCCGGCCGAGCCGATCAATCTCTCGATGTTCCGCTGCGTGCCGGTTATGTTGTTCAACTCGATCAATCCCCAGACGATGCAGGCCTTCAAGGGGGTCGCTTATGTGGACAATCTCGGATTATCCGGGCCAGCCCGGTTCAACTTTCTCGGGACAACTTCGTTCCTCGAACCGGACCTCAAATTTTATGTCGCCTTGCTCGACGGCGCGGCGAACAACAAAGAACTTCTGACCGACCGGGCGTTTATGTTGAATGTCGATCCGAACGCCCCCATCAAGCCGGACGAGCCAGAGGCTTATGGCCGCGGCTATCTCGCCGCTGATACCGAGACGTTGACGACGCCGGCATTGGATGGGGCAGCGTCGATTTTGCGGACCAATGAGAAACGGCTCCGACTCCAGAAACGATTCGGCATGGTCGACGAGCAAATGCTCAGCTTTCACGAACACGGCACGAATTGGCTCGCCGATGCGTACGAGAAGCTCCAACAGAACGATCCCGCCAGCGCGGTCAATTCGGCTGGTGCAAGTTTCGCGTATGCCATCAACAATCATCCCGTCATTCGGTCACGCGTCTCACAGGCGGTGGTGGGCATCCTGTGGTACCTTGGGTTGCTTGTGCCGTTTGTGTTTTTCACCGAGAAACTTATTTTCGGCTTCACCGATATTCGCAAGCAATTGGTTGCCAGCGGTGGAATTTTCCTCGTGGTGTTCGCACTCTTGCAACAGTTTCATCCGGCTTTTCAAATGGTGCGCTCGTCGCTGATGATCTTGCTCGGATTCGTGATGCTATTGCTGACGTTTCTCGTGACGTTGATGGTTGGCGGCAAGTTCAAGCAAAACCTCAAGGATCTCCGCCGCAAAGAAGGGCGCGTCGAAGGTGCCGATATCAGCCGGGGCGGCGTGGTCGGCACGGCTTTCATGCTCGGGTTAAACAACATGCGCCGCCGCAAAATTCGGACTGGGTTAACCTGCGCCACGCTGGTGTTGATTACATTCGTGATGATTTGTTTCACGTCAGTCTCCAACGATCTCGTCAACGTCGAACAGCCGACTGGACGGTCGACATGGAATGGATTGATGATTCGCGATCCAAATTTCCAGTCGTTGGATGCTGCGCAGGAAGCTAATATCCGCCAGCTCTACGGCACCCGTTATCCAGTCACCGTCCACCGCTGGCTGGTGCCGGCGACGCAGTTAGCCAACGCAGCGGCGACCAGCGCGGAACTCACCATTGATCGGGAATTCTCAGTTGGCGACGAAAAATTCAAGAAGCGCAGCCATGTCACTGCCGCTGTGCAAATGGAGTGGAACGAGCCGACGTTTTCCGGCATTGATCGTTTCTTGCGCACCAATAAGGGCTGGTTCCCCCGTCCACCGGAAACCCGCGCCGAACGACTCGAAGCCCAACGCACTGGCTACAAGGCGAAAAATTTGGTAATTCTGCCCGACACGCTGGCTCGCGAACTTGGGATTAATCTTGAGGACGTAAATCAGGGACTGGTGGCAGTTAATGTTAATGATGTTGAATATGAGGTACAAGGCATAATCGACTCAGCCGAGCTGGCGAAGGTTCAAGGCTTGGATGGCCAGTCGATTCTGCCGTACGACATTAATAGCGTACAAAATTTCGGCGCATCCTCCGATGGCGCAGCCTTGATTCCGACGGATGCCAGTCGCCTGCCGGCGACGCAAGTGATTCTGGTAAATTCAATGCCCGCTACCGGCGGACGACAAATTGCCGCAGCTTGCATGGTGGGACTCCCCAAGACCGCTTACCGTCTTAAAGCTGACCAGAAGGATGCATATCCGGCGCTGGATTACCGGACCCAACGCCGGGTGGTGTTGAGTTACTTGGAACGCATTGGCAAGCCCGCGTATTACGCAATCGATGGCGTAGCGTATTACGGTTCACGGCAACGCGCGACGTCCTTCGCCGGGTTGTTGGAGTTGCTGGTGCCAATCATCATCGCTGCACTGACCGTGTTCAGCACCATGCGCGGATCTGTATATGAACGTCGCAGTGAGATCTATGTTTATAATGCTGTTGGCATTGCGCCCAATCATGTTTTCTTCATGTTCATGGCGGAGGCGTGCGTGTACGCGGTTGTCGGTGCGGTACTCGGTTACATCTTAAGTCAAGGGACCGGCCGCTTGTTGACGGCGCTCAACTTTACCGGTGGCTTGAACATGGATTACAGTTCGATCGAAACCATTTATGCGTCATTGGCCATCATGGGCTCAGTTTTGCTCTCAACCATTATTCCGGCGCGTGATGCGGCCCGGCTGGCAGCCCCGTCGGAAATCAAGAGCTGGGTGGTGCCGGAAGCCGACGGCGATGTGATGACATTCAACTTACCGTTCACGTTTACCGCGCACGACCGCGTGGCGGTAATTAGTTATTTCCAACGCTGGCTTGATGCGAATGGTGCCGGCAGCTCCGGACCGTTCTATTGCTCACCGCCGGTCATCCAGCTTGCTGGCGAAGCCGACCTCGTGCCGGCGGTGGTGAGCACGGTTTGGCTAAAGCCATACGATCTCGGCGTTTCGCAGCGGATGGAGATTTCGCTGCCGACGGATCCCGAGACCGGCGAGTATATTGCCAGGATTACGTTGACGAGATTGAGTGGCCACATTGCCGGTTGGAACCGAACACTGCGCCCGTTTCTCGGAGTGTTGCGCAAACAGTTTTTGAACTGGCGCGCGACGACGGACACGGAGCGACGGGAAATGTTTATCGAAGCCAGCCGCCTGCTAAATGATTTTGCTGCCAAGGAGGACTCGCATGCCTGACGCGAAAAAACCGGTTGTGCTCGACAAGGAGCTGGAGATTTACCGGTCCGTATTGGAGACGCCGACGGAATTCAAGAACGGATTCACATGGGTGGCAGTCGCCGGGGCATTTTTCTGCGGATTGTTGATGATGCCGGGCGCGATTTATCTCGGGTTGATGACCGGCGGCGGGATTGCGGCGGCGTGGGTGACGTTGATTATTTTCTCGGAGGTCTGTCGCCGAGCGATGCGGACGTTGAGCCAGCAGGAACTCGTGATTCTGCTGACTGTGGCCGGCGCAATGGCGGTTGGCGGACCGTTTGCGCAACTCGTCTGGCGACAATACTTCATTCAGAGCGACGCGGTGCGCGATATCGGCTTGCTTGGCAAGTTTCCGTCGTGGTACGCGCCATCGCCGACCAGCGACGCGATTCTGCAACGCAACCTGTTTCACCATGCCTGGTTCGTGCCAATTCTGATGATCCTGTTTATGACGGTCATCGGGCGGCTGACGAGTTACACGCTAGGCTATTTCTTCTTCCGCGTGACCTCGGACGTCGAGCGCCTGCCGTTCCCGTTTGCTTCGATCAGTGCGCAAGGGGCCATGGCGTTGGCCGAATCGGGCGAACGCAAGACGACTTGGAAGTGGCGCGTGTTTTCGCTTGGGTCGGTGATCGGAATTGCTTTCGGGGTGATCCAAATTGGGGTCCCGTTGATTACCGGCTCGTTGCTGACAAAACCGATTCAAATCATCCCGTTGCCGTGGTACGACATGACGACGCTAACTCAGAGCATTCTGCCGGCAACACCAACGGGAGTGGTCATCGACTTAGGGTTGATCATTGCCGGGATGGTGATTCCGTTCTGGGCGGTCGTCGGCTCGGGAGCCGCCATCCTGATGACGTTGATTATGAATCCGATCCTCCACCGGTTTGGGGTGTTGACGCGGTGGCAACCGGGGATGGACACGGTTGCCACGACGTTTGCCAACTCACTCGATTTTTGGATGAGCTTCGGTCTCGGCGTGACCGCCGCCATCGCTGTGATTTCGATTTACCAGACCACGCGGGATGTTATTCGTAAAACGCGCGAATTACGGAAGCGCCGGGCAGAAACCAAGAGCGAGAAGCGTGAAAATGTCTGGGCCCCGCCGCCAGGACGCGGTGATTTCTCACCATGGCTGGCCGTGGGAATTTACATCTTTTGCTCGACAATCGTGATTTTCGTGTGTCACCAGTTGGTGCCGAAATTTCCGGTCTTATTTCTCATGTTCTTCACGTTTTTGTACACACCGTTGATTTCCTACATCAGTGCGCGGCTAGTCGGGATCGTCGGACAAAACGTCGAGATCCCGTTCGTCCGCGAGGCGGCGTATATTTTGTCCGGTTATAAGGGCGTTGAAATCTGGCTCGCACCGATTCCGGTTGAAAACTTTGGTGGCGCGGCGCAGTCATTTCGCTCCCACGAGCTGACCGGCACCAACTTTTGGTCCTACGTGAAAGCCGAGTGCTTGGTGATGCCGTTGACGTTCATTCTCAGTCTCGTTTTCTGGGCATTCATCTGGCATTCGAGTGCGATTCCATCGGACCTGTTCCCGTACGCCAACAAAATGTGGGAACTCAATGCCAAAAACGCCGTGCTGCTTTACTCGGCAACGTTGGATACCGGCGGCGCGCAACCGTTGTTCTACCAAGCGCTGCATCCGAGCGTGATGGCCGGCTCATTTTCATTTACAATGGTGGCTTTCATCCTCCTGTCGGCGTTCAGTCTGCCGGTAATGGCGGTTTATGGCTTCGTGCAAGGTGTGGGCGCGATGCCACACGGGTTTGTCTTTATTGTGGTTGGCGCGATGATCGGCAAGTTTTATTATCACAAGAAATTTGGGCAAAAACGGTTCCTGGAAATCATGCCCGTGCTCGCAGCTGGATATGCGACCGGAGTTGGCCTCATCGCATTGATAGGAGTTGCCGTGAACTTGATCGTATCCGCAGTGTCGTCGTCGCGGTTTTAATGGAAAACAAATGGAGCAGATCGGAAAACAAGTCAGATTGCCGTTTCGCCGGGCGTTTCAAATCGCCCTGAGCGGGATTCGCATCCGGTTCGGCCGGTCACTAGTGACTGTCTCTGGCGTAGTGCTCGGCATTGCCTTTTTAATGAGCAACCTAACCGGTCAGCTTATCAAGCAATCCATCGCGCAGGAATCCGAACAACGGAACACCGTCAACTTGATGTTGTCGTTGGTAAAATCGGAAATTGGTGATGTCTCTGGCCGACACATTGCCGTCTCAACGTTTGGCAATCTTTCGACCGTCGAACAGCTTCTCCTGTCACAACTGAAGGCCACTGCCGATGTCCGGGAAGGCGACGGAGCTGTCCTGCGAATTGTTCTCGGTAATCAGATCAATTGCCCAGCATCGCTCACAACACTCACTGCCGGCATGAGCCAGAGCGTGGTACTTGATTCGTTGGCCGACCGGGTTTACGCCGGCACTGTCGCGCCCACTGTGCGCCGGGAACTGTTTTTCGGGAAGGAAAGTGATGAACAAATCGCCAAGCAGACACGGCAAGCCCGTGCCGATAAATTCCGCAACTGGTGGATCGTAACGATTTCGTTGCTGGTAACTGTTTTCGGCGTGGCAAATGCGCTCCTGATGTCGGTTACCGAACGCTTCCGAGAAATTGGGACGATGAAATGCCTTGGCGCATTGTCTAGCTTCATTCGCACGCTATTTCTGATTGAAAGCTCATTGATTGGCCTGGCCGGTTCAATACTCGGCGCGATACTCGGCGCGATACTACCGTTGGTCGCGTATGGATTTGTGTACCGGTTTGGTTTGGTGTTTGGCACGCTTCCGTACGGTGGGCTACTTGGATATGCCGCGATGGCGGTCGTCGTCGGAACGTTGCTCGCAGTAATGGCAGCAATCTATCCGGCCCGGTTTGCTGCCCGCATGGTGCCGGCCTCAGCCTTGAGGAGCACCGTATGAGCCTGACCACTCGACTTGCCGAAACGTTGCGCCAAGCCGGTGATTCAGCTAAAGGGCACTATGTCATCCGCGCAGTTGACGTGAAGAAGATTTACCGGATGGGCGAATCCGAAACACATGCGTTGCGCGGTGTCACACTCGATGTCCGCCGGGGCGAATACATGTCAATCATGGGGCCGTCCGGTTCCGGTAAGAGTACATTCTTCAACATGATCGGCGGCCTCGACAAGCCAAGCGCCGGCAAGGTCTACATTGATCAGGTGGACATTGCCCAACTCGACCCATATGAACTTGCTTGGTTGCGCTGCAGGAAGGTGGGTTACATTTTTCAGAATTTTAATCTTATTCAAGTCATGTCGTGCATCGAAAATGTGACGTTGCCAATGTCGTTTGCCGGCAAAGACAGCGAAGAGGCACGGGATCGGGCGCTGGAAATTTTGGAAATGGTCGGCCTTCGCGACCGGGCGCTGCACAAACCTGGAGAAATGTCCGGCGGTCAACAACAGCGTGTTGCCATCGCACGCGCCCTGGCAAACTCACCGGACATCCTGCTTGCAGACGAACCGACGGCAAACCTTGATTTACGGACCGGCGAGGAGATCATCGAATTATTTCGGAACCTTCGTGACAAACTCGGCGTCACGATCATCACTGCAACGCACGATCTCAAAATGCTTAAGGCCTCCGATCGAATCGTCTGGATTGACGATGGTCGGTTAGCACGGATCTCAACACCAGCCGAAGCCAATATTCAAATTGGCGAGGTGCATTGATGGACACCCCACGTAATCCGCTCGCTGCAATCCCGCTCAAACCGGAGAACGTTGAAATGCGTGAGGACTCTTCCGGTCGGTTGCATCTGTGCCTAACACCAAAATTGGGCCCGTGGCAACGCCGCGTCGCCACTTGGCTCCGGTACGATTACACCCGCAAGCTTGAGCTCGACGAAACTGGTACCCAGTATTACCGACTTGCAGATGGCGCACACACGCTAACGGCCATCATTGAAGAATTGTCCGTGCAGCTCGGCAGGGACCGCCGCGAAGTTACCACGATGGTCGTCACTTTCACAAAAATGTTGATGACGCGAAACATGATTGCTTTGAAAATTTCTGTAAAACCATGAGCACCTCCGACATCATCGCTCGCGCGGTCGCGGTGACCCGCAAGTACACGCTCGGTAAGGAAATCGTTTGGGCGCTGCAGGGCGTGTCGCTGGACATTTACCGTGGCGAATATCTTTCCATCATGGGACCGTCCGGCTCAGGCAAGTCCACATTCTTCAACATGATCGGTGCGCTCGACGTCCCAACAACTGGCACTGTTGAATTCATGGGTGCAGATCTCTTTGCGCTGCCGGAAGACAAGCAGGCATGGATCCGTTGCAACAAAATTGGCTATATCTTCCAGACCTTCAACCTCGTCACTGTCATGACCGCGCTCGAAAACGTTTCACTCCCATTGATTCTCCGCGGCGACGAACCTGCCAAAGCTAACGCCCGTGGTACAGAAGTTTTAGAATCGGTCGGCTTGGGACACCGTCTGCATCACTTACCACTACAGCTGTCCGGCGGCCAGCAGCAACGTGTTGCCATCGCTCGTGCGCTCGTCAATTCTCCCGCCGTGATTCTTGCCGACGAACCCACCGGCAACCTCGACAGCAAAACCGGCCAGGAAATTATTGATCTACTTCGCCGGCTTCAGCGTGAACAAAACGTCACCGTTATCACTGCCACCCACGACGTCCGGATGATCAACATTTCCGACCGGGTTGCGTGGATTCGTGACGGCAAACTAGAACGCCTCGAAAATCGCGCCAATATTACCATTAAATCTGGGCACATTGACGATTCACACCCAGCTGAATCCAGTCGTCCCGCGCATTAGCTAAAGTCAATTACCGTCGGAAAACACAAAGAGCGTCCAGCTCGTACTGGACGCTCTTTGCTTTGATTAATTTTTGATGGCTTATTTTTTACCGATGGCGGCACGGACTTCGTCAAGGTGGCCAGCACTGCCGAGCACTTGGTTCTTGTGCGCGATCATCTTGGCATACTCTTCGATGAACGGAACACCAACGTCACGCAAATCGAATTTTTCGGGCTTATCGCGGAAGAATTCACGATGAACACGCGTCCAAAGGAGACGGCCGTCGGTGTCGATGTTGACTTTGCACACACCCATTTTGGCCGCTGGCAGGAACTGGTCTTCCGGTACGCCGGAAGAGTCTTTGATCTTGCCGCCGGCGGCGTTGATGCGATCCACTTCATCCTTCGGAACGCTGCTGCTGCCGTGCATGACCATTGGGAAGCCGGGTAGCAATTTCTGAATCTGCTCGATGACTTCAAAGTGAAGACTGAACTTCTTGCCAGGTTCAGCCTTGAACTTGAATGCGCCGTGGCTGGTGCCGATGGCAACCGCCAACGAATCGCAGCCGGTACGCTTGACGAATTCCTTGGCCTCGTCCGGGTTGGTCAGCTTTACTGAGCCAACAATGTCTTCTTCGACGCCACCGAGTTGGCCTAATTCGGCTTCGACACTGATACCTTTGACGTGTGCGGCATCCACAACACGCTTGGTGATGGCAATATTTTCTTCGAACTCGTGATGGCTTGCATCAATCATTACCGAACTGTAGAAACCAGACTTGATACAGTCGTAGCAGTTTTCTTCGTCGCCATGGTCGAGGTGAACAGCGAAAATGGCTTCGGGGTACACTTGGTCAGCGGCGCGAATCATTCCTTCGAGAAATCGTTTGTCAGAATATTTACGTGCGCCCTTACTAATTTGGATGATAAATGGCGCTTTACTAGCAATATTGCCTTTGAACAGTCCGACGGTCTGCTCGAGGTTGTTAATGTTGTAGGCGCCGATAGCATATTTGCCATAGGCCTGTTTGAACAATTGGGCAGTGGTAACAATCATGTTTGTTTTCTCCTGATAACAACGGGGTGCCGCGACACTACCGAAGAAACCACCACCGGTCAAGCAAGAGCGCACACTCGTCGGAACGCCGTTATTTCGCCAGCAATCGTACGAGACTGACAAAATCGTCGTCGCCCCAGCCGCGCGCCAAACCGGTTTCGTAAAGTTTCACCAACGCGCGGAGTTGCGGCAACGGTTGGGCGCCGGCAGATTCGAGTGCCAACCTGAGATCTTTGCCCATGTGCTTCAACGAAAATTGTGGTGCCCAATCGCCAGCGCGCAGCTTCGGTTCTTTGAGAGTGGCCAAACCTGACTGGCCGACATTGAGTTTGAGCGCGCTGAAAAACCGGTCATCGGAAATTCCGGCCGCGCGCGCAAACGTCAGGCTTTCACCGAGCGCTTCGGCCATCAACGCGAGATTGAGATTCATCGCCAGCTTCAACGCCGACGCACTGCCGAGCGGCCCGATGTATTCGATGGCGCGACTGAGCCGGTTCAAAACCGGCCGGCTCCGCTCCAATACCTCTTGGTCGCCGCCAATATAAAACACCATTTGCCGCTGTTCGGCTGCCGGCTTGCTGCCGGTAAATGGCGCTTCCAGAAACGCCGCGCCGGTCGCCTTCACTTGCGCCGCAAACCGCAACGTCGCGGCCGGCGAAATCGTGCTCGATTGCATCACGATCTGACCGGCGTGCAGTACCGTCACGATTTGGTCGAGCACCTGTTGCACGGCCGGCGGATCGGCCACGACGATAATGACCAAATCCGCTTGCGCTGCCGCCGCGCGCGCATCGCCGGTAAAAAATGGCAGCGCCGGTTTCGCAGTCCGATTCCATCCGCGCACCGTGTCGCCATCGTGGTGCAAATTTTCGGCCCACACCCGGCCGATGATGCCCAAGCCAAACACACCGATATTCATAATGCCGTCAGCATACAAACCGATTCCGCCGCCGGCAAGCTTGTGCTATTTTACCGGTCATGCTCAATGACCCACGTGCCGCGCAAGTGCATCGGCTCTTCGCCCGCATCGCGCGCCGATACGACCGGCTCAATGACATGATGACGCTAGGCTGGCATAGACTCTGGAAACGCCGGCTCGTCAAACTTGCCGGCCAATCCGGCAACGTGCTCGATCTTTGCTGTGGTACCGGCGACTTGGCGTTGCGATTTAATAGGCGGGTGGTCGGCGTAGATTTTACCGGTGAAATGCTCCGCATCGCGCGAGCACGCAACCCGGCCGGCATTTGGTTGCGTGCCGATGCGCTTCGATTACCATTCCCGGACAATTCATTCGATGTGGTCAGCGTTGGCTACGGCTTGCGGAATCTGGCCGACCTCGATACCGGCTTGCGTGAGATTTACCGAGTGCTGCGGCCGGGCGGAAAATTGTTGTCGCTGGATTTCGGCAAACCAGAGACGACATGGCTGCGCTGGGTGTTTTTCGCACATCTCCGGTTTCACTTGCCGTGGATGGGCCGGTGGTCGTGCGGCGATCCGGCTGCCTACGAATACATTTTGTCGTCACTGGAAAAATATCCGGCGCAACGCGGGGTCCGGCAACTCATGGAAATCGTCGGTTACCGGGATTGTGACTTCGAGGAATTTTTCGGCGGCACGATGGCGATCAACTTCGGCGTCAAACCGCGTTGAACCGCCTTACCGGGTACATAATGTTTTCACATAGTCGAAGCTTTGCCGGAGTGAGTCGAATGGGTCGCCGGGACAGATGTCTTGTTCGACGGCGAACCATTGGCAACCGGATTTTTCGGAGGCAGCAATGATTTTATTCCAGTCCAAATTGCCATTGCCGATTTCGCACATGGTGACTTTGTTGTCCGGCAGGACGGTGTAGTCTTTCAGGTGGACGATTGGCAACCGGCCGTTGAGCCGCTCGCACCACGCGACCGGGTCGCCACCACCATGTTGCACCCAATAGGTGTCTGGCTCACCTTGCAGATAGCGCGGGTCGGTCTCGGAATAGATAATTTCTAAAACCGGCTTGCCGGCGATGCGCTGAAATTCGATGTGATGATTGTGGTAGCAAAGAATTTGGCCGGCTTCGTGGAAGACCCGGCCGGCGACGTTGAGGCGCCGGCAGAATTCTTTGACCGATTCGAGCGTACCAAAATCAATGCCACCAGGATACGGATACGCGGTGATCCGGCAGCCGAGTTTTTGGAGGCGGGCCACAATTGTGTGAGGCTCGCTGAGGATCTTGTCGCCCGGCTCGTGAGTGGCGCAGATGGTCAGTCCAGTGTCGCGGCAAAGCTTGGCGAGTTCGTCTTCGACGATTGGCCCCAGGCCGCTGAGCTGGACTGCTTGATAGCCGATGGCGCGGATTTTCTTCAGGCTACCGGCGATATCCGCCGGGGTTTTGAGGAACTCGCGGATGGAATAGAGTTGGGCCGCGAGTTGGCTGCTTATCATTTTCCGAATCCTTTCGTGAATTCGGCGCCGGCAACGGTACCGGGGTGAACTGCCTTTTTTGTAAATCGAGAATTTTTGACGAGCTGGTTGAGTGTGCGTTTGTAGGCGGCACCATCGAGCGGTAATTCGATGGTTTTGTTCTTCAGCGAAGAATAAAGCATCGCGTTGCCGAGTTCGACGGAGTTCAAACCCTCAGCGGCCGGAGCGATGAGCGGCGTGCCGTCGAGGATGGCGTCCACAAAGTTTTGGAGGATGGCATTGTGCTGGCCGCCATGGTCGTTGCCAAGCGGAAACGTTGTGGTTTTGTTGGCCGGCACATTAAACAATGATTGTGTGGTGCGACTGAATTCCGTGGTGGGCACCTCGTTGCGAGTAAAGGTGATGAGGTTGTTTTCGTAAACCAGCTTGCCGTTTTCGCCGGTAATTTCGAGACGGTTGGTGCCCGGGGCTTCGCCGGTCGTAGTGATGAAGACCGCGGTCGCGCCGGTTGCGTATTCCATGTACGCGGTAACGTCATCTTCAACCTCAATGTGATGATACTTGCCGAGGCTACAGAACGCGCGGACGCGTTGCGGCATGCCACAAATCCATTGGAACAAATCGAGGTTGTGCGGGCACTGATTGAGGAGCACGCCACCACCTTCGCCAGCCCAGGTCGCGCGCCAACCGCCGGACGCATAATACGCCTCACTGCGAAACCAATTCGTAATGATCCAGTTGGCGCGTCGAATGGCGCCGAGTTCACCGCCGCGGACGAGTTCGCGGATTTTGATGTAATACGGATCCGTGCGTTGACAGAACATCTCAGAAAACACGAGGTTCGTCCCCGCGTGACCGGCAATGAACCGTTCGCAGTCGGCTTTGTGGACACCGAGCGGTTTTTCGGAGAGCACGTGGATGCCGGCCTGGAACGCCGCCAACCCGATCGTGGGATGTGAGTAGTGCGGCGTGGCGATGAGTATGGCGTCGACCTTGCCGGACTTGAGGAGCTGTTTGTACGTCGTAAATTGCGGTACCGACGGATAATCTTTCAACCGCGCGGGATCGATATCGCAAACCGCGCTGAGCACACAGCGGTTGATTTTGTTGGCCAAAACATTTTTTGCGTGGGCACCGCCCATGTTGCCAACGCCGACAATCCCGAGTCGAACTTGATTCATATTACTTATCCTTTACCAAATACGGCGCGACTTCATTATTTTTTTTGTTCTCCGTGACTTTCTTTATCTTGGAGGTTGCACAGAGTTGCTGGAGCTGTTGCGCAAACCCGGCTGCATCCAGCGGCAGGCTGACCGCCTCATTGCGAAGAGACGACCACAACATCGCGTTGGCCAGTTCCACCGCGCCGATTCCTTCCGCTGCCGGCGCAACCAAGGCCTGTCCATCAAGAATCGCATCCACAAAATTTTGCAGGACGGCGCCGTGCTGGCCGCCGTGGTCCGGAAATTCAAATACCTGTTCCACTTGTTCCGGCAGGGCGTAATGCTGTGGTGATTGCCGGCGGAAATCGCGGACCGACCCGACCGTCTGCGTGAAACGCAACTTGTTGTTTTCGTAAACCAACCGGCCGCGGTCGCCGGCAACTTCGAGCCGGTTCGTGCCGGGCGCTTCGCCGGTCGTGGTGGTGAACACGCCGGTTGCGCCCGTGGCGTATTCCATGACGGCGGTCACATCGTCCTCGACTTCAATGTCGTGGTATCGGCCAAGGCCGCAAACCGCGCGGATCCGAACCGGCATCCCGAACATCCATTGCCAGAGGTCGAGGTTGTGCGTCGCCTGGTTGAGCAACACGCCGCCCCCCTCGCCCGCCCAGGTCGCGCGCCAGCCGCCGGAGTTATAATAAGCGTCGGTCCGGAACCAGTCGGTGATCGTCCAGCTCACCCGCTGCAATTCGCCCAGCTCGCCGCTTTTCACCAACGTGCGGATTTTTTGGAAATACGGGTCGGTGCGCTGATTGAACATCGCCGCAAAGATTTGCCGAGGTTTTATCGCCGCAGACAGCAACCTGGCACAATCGGCCTTGTGAACCGAGATCGGCTTTTCGACGAGCACATGCAATCCCTGCTGGAGCGCATCCACCCCGATCGTCGTGTGATCGTAATGCGGCGTCGCAATGAGCACGGCATCCACCAGGCCCGACCGGATGAGTTCCCGGCTGTCGGTAAACACAGGCAGCCCCGGAAATTGCGCCAATTGCGCCGGATCCAAATCGCTGACCGCCGTCAATGTTGCCCGCCCAATCCGACCGGCGGCCATACTGCGGGCGTGATACGCCCCCATGTTGCCCACACCGATGACACCACAACGAACTGATTTCATTGGGGCGTGATACGGCGTGCCGGGAAGCGCGTCAACTGGAAAAACTGGCCTTGCCGGCGCCGACCCGATATATTCCGTCCATGCACTACCGAAAATTTGGTCGGACCAATTTACAGATACCAGTGATCTCCTGCGGCGGGATGCGCTACCAACACGCTTGGAAAGATGTCGCACCAAACGAGATCCCGGCCGACAACCAGGCCAACCTCGAAGCCTGCATCCACCGCGCGCTCGAACTGGGCATCAATCACATCGAAACGGCGCGCGGTTACGGTTCCTCGGAAATGCAGCTGGGCAATGTGTTGCCCAAATTGCCGCGCGAAAAAATTATCGTCCAAACCAAGGTCGCCCCCACTGCCGATCCCGCCGAGTTCCGGCAAACCTTTGAAAAATCCATGCAGCTCCTCAAGCTGGATCACGTGGACCTGTTCAGCCTGCACGGCATCAACAACGACGAGACGCTCAACTGGGCCATCCGCAAGGGCGGCTGCCTTGAACAGGCCCGGCAATTCCAAAAGGAAGGCCGGTGCCGGTTCATCGGGTTCAGCACGCACGGCGTGCCGCGCGTGATTTCCGCCGCCATCAATACCGGCGAATTCGATTACGTCAACCTCCACTGGTATTTCGTCAACCCGCTCAACTGGTCGTGCGTCACCGACGCGACGCGACAGGCGATGGGCGTGTTCATCATCAGTCCGAACGACAAAGGCGGCCTGTTGCAAACGCCGGTCACGAAAATGATCGAGCTGTGCCGGCCGTTGACCCCCATGCAATTCAACGCCCTCTACTGCCTCGCGCAGTCACAGGTGCACACGTTGAGCTGCGGGGTCGCGCGCCCGACGGATTTCGACGAGCACATTCGCGCCCTCGATTTTTACGACCGCATCCCGGCCACCATCGCGCCCATCGAAGCCCGGCTGCGCGCGGAATTGGAACGCGTGCACGGCCGGGACTGGTGCGCACACTGGTCCGACAATATCCCCGAGTTCGACCAAATCCCCGGGCGGGTCAACGTCCTCGAAATCCTCCGCCTCTGGACGTACGCCAAGGCGCTCGACATCGTGGCCTGGGGCCAGATGCGGTACAATCTGCTCGGCGGCAATGGCGGCCACTGGTTCCCCGGCGAAATGGCCGGCAACTTTGATGAGCCGGCCGTGCGCGCAGCTATCGCCGGCAATCCGTTCGCCGCGAAAATCCCCGACATCCTCCGCGAAGCCCACGCGCTGTTCTACGCCGAACCCAAGAAACGCCTCAGCAAAAGTTGACTGAGTATTGCTCAAATAAGCGGATCACCCGACACATGTGGATTACGATTCGGAACTGTGCGCCAGCATCTACGACTCAGTTTCTGTATCTGGAATTCTAACTAGATGAATGCACCAGTTTATGTCTAACGATTATCGGATTTTAATCTCCCCCAAAAGATTAACCGCTGATGCCAATATCCTGACCGGCCATCCAGCCGAACAGGCGGCTTGGATTTGGATTCAAGAACCGGCGCGCCCCATCACGCGCTTTTTGCGGTTTGAAAAAACCTTTACGGTCACACCCGATGCGGGTGACCTGGTGCTGCACGTCACCGCTGATCAGCGGTACCAATTATACTGCGATGATCAACCGGTCAGCTTCGGTCCCGACCGTTGTGACTTGAATCACTGGGCCGTCACCACCTGCCGGTTGTCGCTTCGCCCGGGACCCCACCGGCTCACAGCCTTCGTCTGGTGGATTGCGCCACAGTACGCCAACTTACAACTCGTCAATCCGCCCATGGCGCAAGTCACATGGCAGGGCGGCTTTTTACTGGCAGCCGAAGGTGCGTTTCACGAGCAATTGAGCACTGGCTTTGCTGATTGGCGCGTGACCGACCTGACGACCGCTGTCTCCCTCGCACGCAAGCCCATGTACACCTATCATGACATCGGACCGAGCTACACGGTTGATCTCGCCCGCTGGCAACAAGGCACACCAGCGCACGCAGTCGTGGTCTTGCCGCCGCTCGCCGCCAACGATACTGGCGTGCGGCGACCGGGTTGGGTACTGACGGCAGCCACGTTACCGGAACAACAACGCCGCGAATGGACCGGCGGTAAAATCCGCGCGCGTTGGTGCCAAGATTTTGGCGAACGCCCGCTTACAACACAGGATCTTGCCGCCGAAAGCCTGTTGGATTGGCAAGGCCTGCCTGATGGACAGCCGGTAGTAATTCCGCCGCACAGCCAAGTCGCCGTCCTATGGGATTGTGAGTCTTACCAGACCGGGTATCCCGCGCTGAGTTGGTCGGGCGGTTCCGGGGGACAGATTGAAATCGAATGGGCTGAATCCCTTTTTACGACTGCGCCTTCGGCGAATCCCGCCCATCCGTTCGCCAAAAATAACCGGAGCGCGCTTTGCGGTAAAACCTGGTTTGGATTTGGCGATACTTTTGTTGCGGCCGGTACAAAGCAGGAATCAACCCCGCCGCTATGGTGGCGCACCGGTCGCTATTTGCGACTCCGAATTACCACGACAAATGCGCCGCTCCGCCTGACGCGACTGGCAATCCTGCAAACTGGTTATCCGCTGACGGCGATTGGCCAATGGAAATCCTCTGATCCAAGCTGGGATCGGCTGCTTCCACTTCTGGAACGGAGCTTTACGGCAAACGCCCATGAAAATTGGTGCGATTGCCCGTACTACGAGCAGATGATGTACGTTGCCGACACAGCCCTCCATGCATTGTCCAATTACGCGTGGTTCGACGACGACCGGCTAAGCAAACGCGCACTCGAGATGTTCGATTGGTCCCGCGATGTCACCGGCTTGGTCGCTGAGCGTTACCCTTCTGGCTATCGCCAGGAAAGCACCACCTTCGCCCTCATCTGGGTATCGATGGTCCGGGATTACCTCTACTGGCGTGACGATTCTGATTTCGTCCGGCAACGCTTGCCGGGCGTGCGGTCACTGCTGGAGCAAGCCCTGACACTTCTCGGTCCTGACGATCGGCTGCATGAGGTTCCCGGCTGGCCATTTGTCGATTGGGTGCTGGAATGGGATAACGGCTGTGGACCTGGCGTCCGCACCGGCGACTCTTCAGTTGTAAATCTACATCTGGTTCTGGCATTACAATCCGCTGCGCAAATCGAGGAAGCCATCGGCGATGCGGTTCTGGCTGATCGCTGGCGGCGCATTGGGCGCCACGTCTTCGATGTGGTGGTGGCCCGCTACTGGGACGGGGTCCGTGGCTGCTTGCGTGATACGACTGGAAATGCGCCACTCAGCGAACATGCCCAAGTATTGGCTTTGCGTACCGGCTGGTTAAACACGACTCAAACCGAATCTTGCCGGCAAGTGTTGCTAACCGATCCCCAACTACTGCGTTGCACGATCTATTTTTCGTTCTATCTGTTGGACGAGTTATACCGCATGGGTGCGGTCGCGGCATTCTCAAAAAAATTGGCCTTCTGGCGGGAGCTCCCTACTCACGGATTCATAACTACACCTGAAACCCCCGATCCCTCCCGCAGTGATTGTCATGCATGGGGCGCACATCCGTTATGGCACATGGTCGCCAGCATTGCCGGCATCCGTCCCGCCGCACCGGGCTTTGCGCGAGTGCGCATCGCACCGGCCCCCGGGACATTCACAAGCTTCCACGTTCGCATTCGCCATCCTCGCGGTGCAATCGAATTGGCGTTGCGGCGCAACGCTGGACGAGTGCATCTGACAGTGAACACGCCACCCGGTGTGCCTGCGCAAATTGAGTGGGGTTCACAAACCCATCAATCTGCAGGCGGATCCGTCGAACTTGATTGGCAGGATTTACAAATCTAATTGAATGGGCTTGCCTTGGATACAAATCAAAGCGTAATAGTATATAGTTAATTTGTGTTCATGATTTATCAAGTAGCGACCTGAAAGCAGCTGTTGCTGTAAATGAGCGGACGGTAGCCGACGTGGCGGAACTGGCAGACGCGCTGGACTCAAAATCCAGTGCCCGCAAGGGCGTGTGGGTTCGATTCCCTCCGTCGGTACCAACTTACCCCCTGTGAAAGCAGGTAGGGCACTTGCAGACCCAAAACATAATACTTATCAGTTTTTTCCATAATTGCCTTCACTAGGCGCTAACTGTTCCTTGGGCGCAATAATTCCTGACACAAGAAACCGTTGTGAATATGTAAATCCCATACAGGTATTGACTAGGAATTGGTAGTCGACTGAATCTCCGAGCAGTAGACAGTTTTCACCAATTGGCAATCGTATGGGTGAAACAAACGAAACAAGCTTATGCGCGAAATCCTTCGCAAATGTAAATCCTGACGGAAGATTGATGTCTTCAACTGGATAAATCTTATCTTCAACACTGAGTCGATAATTCATAATTTTCTCCTAGCAAGAACAGCGGTAGGCCTCACCGTGCCCCTTGCCGCTATTCTGCATTCAACCTGACCCAGCCTCACCAAGCTCTCACTGTAAATCCTTTGCCTGATGTGACGATAGCTGATCCAGTCAAAACCACAATCGGGTGAAATGTGTATTTAGTGGTCGGTGAAACTACCTAGTCAATGTGGACGGAAAGCGACCCGCTTTTGCGCTGCCCTCAGAGAGGAAATGGTTGTGTTATAATATTAGTCAGCTTAGAAAAGTCACCACGATGCAAACAAGAACGCTTGGCCTCGGCTGTAGGCAATTAAAGATATTTCTGACCTGTGCGGCAATCCTAAGTTCGGTTTATGTTTACGCTGCCGACTCCACGGCAGACTGGCGCACCCGCTGGGAGAAAAACATTACCAGTGATGCCCACAACCGGTATTGCGACCTGCCGTGGTATCTTGCACTTCAGTCGTGCGCGCACTAATTACCCACTATGAATCGGCCCATTCAACTGGACTTCTTCTTAACTCCCACTCCTCGCACACCCAAAGCGCCAGTGACTAAGCGGGTTGATGCCACTTCTGCTGTTGGTAAGTTACAGATGCCGGCGCCGAAAGGATTGACAGTTGCCGAACAGTTGAACCGTGGTGTCAAAGTTGCATTCCCAAAAAACGCCAATGCCATCCGCGTGACCATCGGCAACAAGACAACCGTAATTCTCAAGATGGATGCCGATACGCTGAAGGGTGCTGGAGTTGCAACTGTGATTGATTTTGGCATGGTCAAGAATGACGCCAAAGGGCATCCGATCCGCAAGGATTTCGCAGTATTAACCGACGCCAATGCCGACAATCTGTTTTAATCCGGCTGACAAACGCCATCTGATAGCCGCTGAGGGCTGGCTTGAGCTTGGTCTGCACCTTGAAGCCAACGCGGAACTGGAACAGATCACGCCGCAGTTACATGGTCACCCAGACGTGTTGGAGATACGTTGGCAAATTTACGCGAAGGAAAAGAAGTGGGAAGCCTGCATTGATATTGCCACTGAGATCATCCAGCGTGCGCCAAAGAGATCATGTGGCTGGATTAATCGCTCCTTCACCCTGCATGAAATGCAACGCACCCAAGAGGCATTTGATCAACTCCTGCCAGTGGTGGAGAAGTTTCCCAAGATCTGGACCATCCCTTACAATCTGGCCTGCTACGCTTCGCAGTTGCACCGATTTGACGAGGCGCAAAAGTGGCTTAAACAGGCGATGGAGGTGGATGCGGAGACCGTTCAGGCTGCCGCACAAGAGGACGAAGATTTGAAACCGCTCTGGGACAACTTGGGCGGGGTATTAGCAGCTGGCTTTGAATTCAAAAAGGCGATAAAATTTTAGTGGTTAGTGTGGTGCTTCCGATGGTGCCGGCTTGCTTTGCGGTGATGCTGATGTTTAGCGGAAGCCTTCATGTGGCGATGGCTGATTGTCGAATCCGCCGGCACGATTTTGGGTGGCAAGGACGCTTCTGTCTGCGCTGTTGCAGCGATGCCACATGCCATGGTCACAATCATGGCCACGACTAAAACACGAATATACAATTTCCCCATGTCCGTAATCTCCTTGGATATTAACATCGGTCGTTCCAGCCTCCTTGGTGCTGAATCGACCGTACTGGTTGCAAAAGATATGGGATTGTGGCGTGTAGTCAAGCACATCTGCATCTTTCGGCTGCATTTTATCACTCGCAGGATTACGCTACGGTGGAACTGATGACTATTTTTAATGAACTCCCTTAAAGGCCAACTACTACTCGATAGCGGAAAGCTCGCGGGTTCGGAATTTCACCATGCAGTTGTGCTGATCTGCCAGCATGATCCCAAAGGTGCATTTGGATTGGTGCTGAATCGTATGAGCGAGCAAACAGTCGATGCTGCACTGTCCGAAAATGTGACAGTGACAGTGCAAGATTTACCGCTGTATTTTGGTGGACCTGTGCAACCCAAAATGCTGAGTTGCCTCATTTATGATCCATCTAATATCGAGATAGACCAAACGCCCATTCTGCCAGGTCTGCGCCTAATGCATGATTTGGATGAGTTATTGAAGCCAAGTGAAAGTGCTACGTCATTTAAGCAGATTAAATTCTTTGCGGGCTACGCCGGCTGGTCACCTTGGCAACTTGATAATGAGATACAAATGGCTGCCTGGCTAACGCACCCTGCCGAAATTGATCTCGTGTTTCATCCAGAGCCTGAAAAACTGTGGCGGCTGATTCTGCGTGGGAAAGGCCCAAAATATCGGTTACTGGCTGAGGCACCGGATGATTTGGCAAAGAATTGAGCTGGCTAAAAACTGCCAGAATTTTAGGCATGGGACAGGTGGAATGGTGCGCGGGACAGGACTTGAACCTGCACGCCTTACGGCATACGCCCCTCAAACGTACGTGTCTGCCAGTTCCACCACCCGCGCAACCGGTTGGCTAAAGCTTCTGTAAAGTAACTGGTCTGCCGACGTCCGGCAAGTCCGGAGTTTCCCGCCAGTCCGCTGCTTATTTCTGTTTACTAAAAATCAGCACGCCCAGATTTTGGTTCAGGCGCTCTTCGTCTTCCGCCACGGCGCCGAGTTTACCAAGATAATCGTCGAGCCGATTTACCAGATCCGCACGCTTGTCGTCCACGCTTACGACTTTCAACCAATAATGTTCGGTCATGGCCCGGCCGGGACCGGTCACGTCGTTGGTATCCTGCGCTTCGAGCCAATATTCGACGCCGGTGTCCGCCGGCAAAGCGGCGGTAACCTTGGCCAAATCCCACTCATGCCGACGCCGAAGTGCACGCGGAGTTTCGCCGGCCAGATCAAGTTCAACGGTTTGCTCCTGGCCGCCGCGGATGGACGTGCTCCGGTAGTGCAGTGCCAGCTTGGCGACACCGAAATCATCGTGCGCTTCAAAGCCGAGCAGCACGGTGGCGCACGCGGTCACTAATTCTTCCTTCCGCTCCGGCAACGTCAGCGCCACGGTCGGCGGTTTATCTGGAAGGATGTCAATCCGGTATAACGTCAATTCCTTGGCGCTCAACTCGTCGGTGTCGCGCAACTGGATGGTAAACCCGGTCAAGCCGGTTTGCGGCACGCTGATTTCGCCGGTCAGTTGCTGCCGGTCAAGTGGATTGACCCGCAAAGGCGTCTCAGTGTTGAGCCCAGCCAGCCGTAGACTTGCTGCCGCAATCGCTTTGTTGGCGCGCAACGTCAATTGCAACCGGCTGCCAGCCAGCAGCGATAAATCCGCCGGCGCGAGCCGACGCGCCGGCAGCCGGGTGTACGCCGGGAAGATTTGCTGACATTCGAGGCTGGTCACCACCGGCCGCTCCAACGCGCTCACCGCGAACGACTCGCTGGTGTCGTCGTTTAAACGCACCCGGTAGGTGAACGACTCCTGCACATTTTCCACCGTCTGCGCAAAATGTGTCGGATCGTCGCTTGCCGGCACGATGGCGAATTGCTGCTGTTGACCGGACGCAAACCGGATCGACAACCGGCCGCGTGCCGGCACGAGGCCGGTCGCCCGCGCGTTGATCACGATGGTTTCACCCTGCCCGATTCGCAGGTTGCCGGACAAAACTTGCACGTGCGTTTTGTGAGGGACCGGCACATTCAACAAAACCGCCCGCTGCAACAGTGCCCCGGTTGCCGGCGCACCAATGCGCAATGCCACTGCCGCCACTGCCAGCATAAACACCGCCGCCAAGCTGCACATTGTAAATTGTCGGAAGTTGACCACCGACCGGAAATCAACCTGCTCCGCCAGCGTGTTGGTTTGCCGGACTAGCTCGCGCACCAGCACAGCTGAGTCACCGGGCTGGAGCACTCCCGGCCGCGTCAATTGCACGCTGGCAATCAGCCGCGTGCGAAAATCCGGCCGCGCCTGTTCGACCAACAAGGCGCAGCCATCTTCACCGGGGGCTGTCTGGATCGGGATGATTACCTGCCGGCGCGCGATCAACCCAATCAACCCCAGATTCACCACCAGCAGCACCGCCCGGCCCATCCACGGCAATTCTTCGAGCCAATCCACCACCATGCCGATGCTGAACAACGACACAACGCTGATCAGCACCAAGGCCGCGCCGGTGCCACCGGTACTGAGCAGCAGCCGACGCCGCACGCCGGCCAGCCGGCTGCGCAATTTTTCAATGCCTGGAAATTCAGTGGTCATTTCAATTGGAATTTCTTGCGCAACAACCATTCCGCACCGGTCAGCAGGACAAACAACGCAAACACCAGTGGCGACGACCAGATTTCCACCTCGGCGTATGACCGCACTGTCTCGATCTTTTTATTGATCAATCCCGGCAAGCGATCCAAATCTTCTTCCCGAAAATACGCGCCGCCGCTGACCGCGGCCATTTCTTTCAGCAACGGCTCGTTCATCGCGGTTTGCCCGAATTCAAACTTCGGTTGCTGCACCGCGAAATCTAATTCCGTCTCCGCATCGCGCTCGACAAAAAACTTATAAACCCCCGCGGCCGGCGCCACGAATTCACCGCGATACATCCCCGGCTGGCCCGGCAGTGGTCGCAACGTCACTTCGCCGGCGGCGATGTCACCGGCAGTTTTGTTGTCGCGCGGCGCGTACCGGCCAGTCACCTGCGGATCGTTGACCGGATCATAGCTGGCCGTGTACAAACGCGCATAAACAGTCACGCGGTCGCCGGTAATATAGCTTTGCCGGTCGCTGCTGAGCTGCGTCCGCTTGGCCTCGCCGAGCAATCGCGACAACGCCATCCGTTGCACCACCTGGCTCCAGAACAATGTGAAATATTTATCGCCGGCATTCTTGCGCCAACGCCAGGTCGAGTCGGTGCCCATGAACAGCGTTTGGCCGAGGCCGTATTTTTGGAGCACAAGCACCGGCAATTTTTCGCGGCCGACCGGCTGCGGCTCCTGCGTTGTGACCAGCACACTAGCCGCCGGCCGGATGCCAGACACCCGCGCCACCCAGTACAACGGTGGCAACCCGTGCCAGACGACTAGGCTTTCTTCCGGCTTGTCGGACAACGCGAGCATCGGGCTTTCCTTGCCAACTGTCGTCAACTCCAACGCGATTGGTTTGTCCGCCACACTGTCATCGACATGCGTCTTTTGAATTTCGACCGGCAACGCGGCTTCGAGCGGCGTCCGCGCGTAAGCGTCGGGGCTGAACCGTTTACCGGCAATCATCACCAACGCACCGCCGAATTTGGAAACGTAATCGCGCAGCGTTTCCAATTGATCGACCGTGAACAGTTTCGGATCCACATCGCCGAGCACGATCACGTCGTACTTGAACAAGTCCTCTTTCTGCTTGGGAAACTCCGCCAAGTACAGTGTGTCGTCGCCTTGCGTCACGCCGGGGTCAGCCTCGAACAACAGGCATTTCACTGTCATTCGTCGATCCCGCGTCAGCATTGCGAATAGATAGCGGAACTCCCACCGGGGCGCCTGCTCGATCACCAGCACTTTCAGTTTTGTGTCCACCACACGCAGGCGTTTGGTCTGGCGGTTGTTGTCTTTCACCGCTTCTTCCGGGCGCGGCGCGATGGCGGCTTGCAACTCAAACTCGCCGGTCTGCGGCGGCGTGAATTTCATTTCGACGACCTGTTCGGCTTCATTTTCAAAAACAATTTCCTGTTCCGCCACCACCTGGTCGCCAAGCTTGAGCGTGACCGTCGTTTTCTCGCCAGCATAGCCTTGATTGCGCACGCGGACGGTGACCGCCAGCTCGTCCTTCACAAACGCCACGTCTTCCGAAAAGATGCTTTCGACGATGATGTCTTTCGGTGAGGTGATGCCGATGCCGTACAGGTAGAGCGGAAATTTTTCCTGCCACGCCAACGCCGCCGCATCGAGCGGCGCGCTGCCACTGTTGTTGCCACCATCGGTGATCACGAACGCGCCGGCGACCGACTGGCCGCGTTGCCGGCGCATGACTTCCCGAATGGCGTCGCCGAGCGCGGTGACCGGGCTGTCCGGTTGATATTTGCTGAACAGGTCGCCGGCAGGCAACTCGGCCAGATCTTTGCCAAATGAATACGCCACAAGATCGAAGTCCGCGCTTAATCGTTTAATCAAGTCGAGTTGTGGGTTTTGCAACGCCGCCCGCAACAATTCCTCGCGCGAGACATTGGCCAGTGCAAGCACCTTGCCGTGATCGAACGTTTGCCCGAGGCCGGCATGCGCATCAAGCATGCCCTTGGCCAGCGCGGCGCGTTTCAAATCCGCGTCCGTGGCCCGCGGGTCCTGAATGCGCATGCTGCTGGTGGCGTCGAGCAACACCACAAAATTGCGCCGCACCTTGCCGTCAATGCCCAGTTGCAAGACTGGCTGCATGATCAGCGCCAGCACCGCCATGAAAAACGCCACGCGCAACCCAGCCAACGTGTAGCGCCAGCCCGGACGCAGTTCCACCGCGCCGCGCCGGTACAGCCACACCGTCAACGCCGCCAGCCCAATCCCAGTCAGCAGCCAGAGGCCGAGATTCGCGCCGCGAAACTCCAGCGACCAGTCCGCGATGTCCAAGACATCGATCCCGCGCGCGCCGATAATTTTGAGAAGCAGGTGAATCATTTCGGATCGCTGAAGAGTTGGCCCAATACCGTTTCGACCACCGCCACCGCCAGCGCCGCATACGCCAGCACGCGCCAGATCTCCCAGCCAGTCGTGCTCGGATTGCTTTGCAACCACGGCGTGTCGGGCTGCCAGTGAACAATCGTGGCCACCGCGCCCAACTGCGCCAGTTGACCGTCGGACAATGGATCCAGTCGCGATTCGCGCGGGTCGGATTGCGCGGCAAACTTGAGCTTGAGCGGTGGATCGGTCTGGATCGTCACATCGTACGCGCCGGCCAAGTCAATCGCTTCCGACGACAAGACCGGCTGGTTCTCGACCAGTTCGACGCGGCGGAATTGCCGGAGTTTCTCACCGTGCGTGATGATGGCGTCCTTGCCCAGCGCGTCCTCGGTCGCGCGGTAGATGAACTGGTCGCCGACTGCGATGTTGCTGGCTTTGTTGCGTTGTTCGAGCAGCGCGCCCAGCGACCGGGCCAACAGCGGCACGAACGCCGGCCGCACCGGTAAGTCGTTCCAAGCGGTGTTGGCGCTGCTCGCAAACAAAATCACGCGCCCCTGACCAACCGTTCGCTCGACAATGGCCGGCGCGCCGTCCGCGAAACGGACGATTACCCGGGCGTCCGGCGTTGTGGCCGGTTGGAGTTGAAACGCCTTGGCAAACCGGGCCGACGCCAGCGTGCCGGCCGCCGGGTCGTTCCAGAGCGCGACCAGCGGATGATCATAATCTTTCGCCTGCAAATGAAATGCATGGTCGTCGTCCGGCGCTTCGGTCAGCGGACCGAGTGTGGCCGGCAAGAAAGCGTACCGGCCGGCCAACTCGGTGTTGTAGAACTGGATATTGACGAGATCGCCGGGGAACACGATCAGTCCGCCACCACGCCGGAGATATTGCAGCAGCGCCGCCGCCGTGGCCTGTGACAGGTCCGGCACGTTGGCAAGCGCAACGGCGGAAAAATCATCGAGCCGGGTCGTGGCGAGTTCGGTTGGCGTGATGGTCACCGGTTCGAGATAAAAATTACCGGCCCCGGCCGGGTCAACCGGCGCGAGCGCGTTACGCAGGTAAAAGGTATCAGTCTCCAATGGCGGCCGGCCGGCATGGCCGTCCACGAGCAGCACGCGCAGCCGGCGCGTGGCTGTCACCGCCAGCGTGCGCCGGTCATCGGCGGCGAGCCGGTCGCCGGTAATCTCCGCGGTCACGGCGTGGGCGCCTTCGGTGCGTAGCTTGATGAACAACGACACACTCTTGGAGTTGCCGGCGGAAATCGAATCGATGACCGTCTGGTCAGAGGCGGGCTCATTGTCCACCGCGAGCCGAACGGCGACATTGCGCGCGTCGTCGTGGCCAAAGTTGGTGACTTGCACCTCGAACCGCAGCGATTGATCGACCGGCGTCAGCCCGTTGGCCAGCCGCAGCTCGCTGACACCGAGGTTGTGATTTTCCCGGTCATTGATGATGACCAAGTTCAGATGAATGTCACGCTTGTTGGCGGTCAGCAGCTTGACAGTCTCGTCCAATTCCTCCCAACCGCTGGCCTGTCCGTCAGTGAGTAGATAAATTTCACGGCGCGCGCCGCCGTGGCGTTGCAGCATCTCAATGCCGGACTTGATTATCGGGCAGAGGCGCGTGCCCCGGTCGGACACCGTCGCGTCGCGGAGAATCTTCCGGACGAGGTTGAGGTCGCGGGTCGGGTCCGGAATGAGTCCGTGCGCGACATCGGACGCAAGCCAGACGGCGGTCTTGGATGTCGCCGGTAAGTCATCAATGATGGTTTCGGCGTATTTGCGAGCGCGGTCGAACCGGCTTTGTGTGCCGTCGGTCATGCCCATGCTGTAGGAATTATCGAGAAGGATCAGGCCGGTCACAGTGGTGCGGCCCCAGCTGACGGCAGCGGTGTTTTGAAATGTCGGCCGCGCGAGCGCGAGTGCCAGCAACGCGAGCAGCAGACACCGCAACGCGAGCAACAGCCAGTCCTCGATGTTCATCCGGCGCTGGTTGCGCGCGACGCTGGCGTGCAGGAAGCGCATGGCGGCCCAGGTGACCTGACGGACGCGGTGCCGGTTGAGTAGATGTATGATGACCGGCACACTGATGGCGCCAAGGCCGGCCAGCATGAATGGATTCAGAAAACTCATGGCTTACCGGGTGGCGGTGCGGCGGCGGAAGGCGAGATAGCCGCTGAGCACTTCGTGAAGTGAGTGCGCGGTGTTGACCAGCGTGTAGTGGCAACGATTCTTCTCGCAGCCGCGCCGGATGAAGTTGAGGAAGTTTTCGAGTTCGCCGAGGTAGCTTTTGCGGATTTCGACGGGCCGGGTCAGCACCTTCGGAAGTTGTTCCAGACCGCTAAACTCGACCATCCCTTGGAACGGAAACTCCAGCTCGTGCTGGTCGAGCACCTGAAAAACGATGACTTCGTGACCCTTGAACCGGAGATGCCGGATGCCGTCGAGGATTTTGGCTTCGTCGTCGAACAAGTCGCTGATGACAATGACAAGGCCGCGCCGGCGGGTCTGGTGGGCCAGCGAGTGAAGCATCGGGCCGATGCCGGTCCCGCCGGTCGGCTGGAATGCGGCCAGCCGAGCGGTGATTTCAAAAATCATGTCGCGGTTGCCGGTGCGCGGGATGATAGTGCGGGCGCGGGTGTCGAAGATGTTCAGGCTGACGGCGTCGCGCTGGAGCAGGATCACGTAGGCGAGGCAGGCAGCCATGACTTTGGCGTACTGGAATTTGGTGAGCTTGCCGGAGCCGTAGTTCATGGACTCGCTGCCGTCGAGCAGGAGGTGGGCGACGTAGTTGGTCTCCTGTTCGTACTGCTTGAGGTAATACCGGTCGGTGCGGCCGAGCACTTTCCAGTCGAGATGCCGGGTATCGTCGCCGGGCGCGTATTCGCGGTGCTGGGAAAACTCGATACTGAACCCGTGGAACGGCGATTTGTTTTCGCCGACCATGAATCCCTCGACGATTTCCCGCGCCAGAATTCCGAGCGCCTCGGCACGGGCAATCGCCACCGGGTCCATCAACTGCGCAGAAGCGTTCTGCGGCATGCGCTACTTCACCGGTTCGTCGGGCGGAATGGTTTCCAGAATCTTGCGCACAATGTCGTCGGCGGTCAGGCCTTCGCTTTGCGCCGTGAAGTTCGGAATGAGCCGGTGCCGGAGCACGGCCGGCGCGACCGCCGAAATGTCTTCGCAGCTCACGTAAAATTGGCCGTTCATCATGGCGCGGGCCTTGCCGGCCAAAATGAGATTCAAGCTCGCGCGCGGCCCGGCGCCCCACGTCAGCCATTTTTTGCAGAAATCGGTGGCCTCGGGCGTCTTGACGCGCGTGACGCGGACAATTTTCTCGGCGTAATCAAACACATGGTCGGCAACCGGCACGCGACGCACGATTTTCTGCAACGCGAGAATCGCGTCCGCCGCCAGGACCGGCGCGACCGGTTCCATGCTGCTGGCCGAGGCGCGGCGCATGATCGCGCTTTCTTCCTCAAAGCTCGGGTAATCAACTTTGATCATGAACATGAACCGGTCGAGCTGCGCTTCCGGCAACGGATACGTGCCTTCCTGCTCGATCGGATTCTGCGTCGCCAGCACAAAGAACGGCTCCGGCAACTTGTGATCGGTGCCGCCGACGCTGATTTTGCGTTCCTGCATCGCTTCAAGCATGGCCGCCTGGGTCTTGGGCGGCGTGCGATTGATTTCATCGGCCAGCAGGATGTTGGTGAAAATCGGGCCTGGCAGGAACCGGAATTGCCGTTCGCCGGTGACCGGGTCCTGGTAGATGACTTCCGTGCCGGTAATGTCCGACGGCATCAGGTCCGGCGTGAACTGGATGCGCTTGAATTTCAGGTGGAGCGATTCGGCGAGCGTCGAGATCAGCAATGTCTTGGCCAGTCCCGGCACCCCGACCAGCACAGCATGGCTGCGGGTCAGGATGGCGATCAGGATTTGCTCGACCACATCCATCTGCCCGACGATGACCTTGGAGAGTTCGGTGCGGATGAGCCGGCAGGAGTTTTGCAAGTACAGCACCGATTGCAAATCATCCGGCGGCTGTTCGGTGGCGTGGATTGTATCGCTCATAGCTGTGTTCTCGCTGCTGACTGCGGTAAACTGGTATGCCCGGCGGGAGTTGAACCCACAACCTTTGCCTTCGGAGGGCAACGCTCTATCCAATTGAGCTACGGGCACACAAAACTCACTGACATTATGCGCGATTTCCGCGCGCTGGCAAGTAAATCAACAATTTGATTTGCCGCCGCATCAATTCCAGTTGTGACCACACCAGAAATACAGTAGCTTCACCATTGCAATGCTGAAGCATCTTTGCCTGCTGGCCGGCATCGCGCTGCTGGCTGTGAACCTGCCTGCGGACTCGCCGCCGGCCGGCACGACCGACCTCCTTATTCAAAGCGAGCGCCAGCAACAACTCCTCCGCGCCAACATCGAAACCGTCAGCACCCAGCTCCGCACCTTGATTGATGACTATCGGCGCAACGGCATTACCGGCGACGAAATCAAGACCCTCCAAACCATTGCCGGCGTCATCACTCATCTGACCGACACGGAAATCCAGCGCGTCGTTGACTTGCTCCAATCCGCCCGCAACGCCCCGGACGCCGGCGCCACCCAACACCAGGTCGTCGAAGCCTACTCGTGCCAAAAAACCATTCTCGTCCAACTCCGGCAAATCGTGTCCGAATACCAGCACCGGCAAGGTTTACAGGAAATCGCCGACCGCATGATCGCACTCGCCGACCGGCAACACGCCAACCTCAGCCTGGCCGTCGCCTACATCGAATCCGCCACCGCGACCAACACGGCCAAACCCGACGAATCCCGCCTCGTCGCCTTGGCCGGCCAAGCTACCGAGCAAAGCGCCATTGGTTCCGAAATTAAAATCATCCTCGACCGGCTGGCGCAGTTCGCCAAGCAACCGGCCAACGCCGAAATCGCCGAGCACACCGGCAAAGCACTCGCCGCCGTCAAAACCAGTAATCTCCAGGCAGCGCTCGACGCGGCGTTGGCCAACTTGAAAGCCGGGCAGATCTTCAACGCCACCGGCCACGAAAAGATTGTCCGCGACCAACTCCGCCGCATCACCCGGCTGCTCACGGCACCCAGCGATCCCGCCGATGCACTCCAGCAAGCCGCCACCGAACTCGACAACATCATTCGCGAGCAGCGCCAAGTGGCGACCGACGCCAAGGCATTGCGCGGCGACGATCCCGGCAAGCGGCTGGTGGACGACCGGGAAGCTGGCTTGATTGACCGAACCGACACGATCCGCGCCGCCACTGAAAATCTCGCGCCCTCGGCCGCCGGCAAGCTCAAGGATGCGCTCAACGACATGCAGTCTGCCCGCGATGAGCTTCGGCAGGCCAAGCCTGACCACGCCGCCGCGCCTGCCAGCGATGCCGCCAACAAGCTAGCGGAAGCTCAAGCGGCACTCAAAGCCGAAGCCGACCGCGCCGCGAAAACCCCGGCCGCCGATCCTGCCGCCCAACTCCGGCAAGCGGATCAGCAATTAAAAAATCTCATTGGCGACCAGGAGAAACTCAAACAGGACAGCGCCGCCGCGCCTGACACCAAAGCGCTGGCGAAACAGGAGGAAAAACTTGAACAAGCCGCGCAAGACCTGCAACGCGCCACCGCCCCAGCCAGTCCCGCGGCCGCCAAATCCCTGAACGATGCCGCGCAACAAATGCAGCGCGCCAGCGACAATCTCGCCGCCGGCCAGAATGCCAGCCCCGCCCAACAAGCCGCGCTCGATGCGCTCCAGCAAGCCAAGCAAGAGTTGCAACCAGATCTCGCCCAAGCCGCGCAAGCCGACCAAGCCGCCGCCGTGCTGGCCAAATTGCTCGAGCGTCTGTCCCAGATTATTCTCGCCGAACAAAAGGTCCAGCTCGACACCGGGCTGGCAGCGGCCGCGCCCGCGACACCAGTCGCACCGCTGGCCACCGCGCAGGGAAATAACATGACCGCCACCGATGCGCTGCGGCCGGATGTCGCCACGCAAAACGCCGAGGCCGGCACGTTGCTGGCCGAGGCCGGGCAGGACATGGCCACTGCTCAGACCGCCATCACCAAACAGCAACTCGCCGCCGCCCAGCCGGCTGAGCAGGCTGCGCTCGACCAACTTTACAAAACCAAGGCGCTGTTCGAACAACAGCTCGCCGCCGCCGCGCCGCCCCCACCGGCCGATCCCCAAGCCGCCGCCGCGCTGGAGCAGACGGAACAGCAAATCGACAAGGCGCTCGACCAGCTCGCCCACGCCCAAGCCGGCCAGCCCGACCAACAGGCCGGGGCAATGCATCAAGCTGAACAGACATTGGAAAAGGCCGCCCACGGCGCCGGCGAAATGGCGGCCAGTCCGCACAACGGCTTACCCGCGTCGGCCCAAGCACCGTTGCAAAGCGCGCAGCAAGCGTTGGCCAAAGCGACCGCCGCGGCCGCCGGCAACAACCCGGCCGCGGCCATGGCCAACGCGACGGCGGCACAAGCGGCGCTCGCCCAAGCGCACGCGGCGTCGGCGATGGCCGCCGGCCCGCATCCCGGTCAGGGGCCAGCCGGTCAGGAACCGGGCACTGAACCGGGGCAAGGGCCGCCATCGCCCGGCGGCGACGGGTCCGGCAACTTTTCCAAGCAAGCGCAAGACGGTGCGGTCAAAGATGTCACTGGCCGCAGCGCGTTCATCGGGTTGCCGGCGCGCGACCGCCAAGCGATCAAGCAATCGCAAGGCGAGAAATATCCGGAAGAATACGGGGCGATGATCGAGCAGTATCTGCTCAACCTCGCCGAACAATCCAGCCGGGGGCATTAATGCGCCGCTACGTTTTTCTAATTTTGCTCTGCGCCGTCGGGCCGGTCGTTGCGCAGCAGGACGAGGTGACGGTGGATCGCGAAGCGGCAGAGGCGATCCGTGGCGGCTTGAAGTATTTGGCGGCGCAGCAGAGTCCGAACGGCTCGTGGACGGAATTGAATAAGCCGGAATGGGAAACGGCCATTACCGGCTACGCGTTGATGGCGTTTCTGGCGACGGGCAATCTGCCCAACGAAGGCGAGTTCGGCAAGGTGGTGGCGGCGGGCCGGCAATATTTATTAAACTCGCTGCAGAGCGACGGGAAATTCGTCACGGTGCGGCGCGGCGGCCAATACATGTACGGCCACGGCATCGCCACCATCGTGCTGGCGGAATTGTACGGGCAGACGAAATCGGAGGCGCTCCGCCCCAAGCTGGAGAAGGCGGTGCAAGTGATCGTCAGCGCCCAGAATCACACCGGCGGCTGGCGCTACTCGCCGGTCTCGGCGGATGCGGATATTTCGGTGACCGTGTTGCAAGTGGTGGCGTTGCGGGCGGCGAAGGAGGCCGGCTTGGACGTGCCGCAGGCGACGCTGGAGAATGCGGTGAACTACATCCACGCCTGCTACGACGCGCCGTCCGGCGGGTTCGGCTATCAACCACGCGGCGGCGCCGGCTTCGCGCGCACGGCGGCGGCGATCTACTCGTTGCAAGTGCTCGGCCGATATGACGACCCGCAAGTGCAGACCGGCTCCGACTACCTCGTCAAACATTTCAACGATCGCAGCGGTTACATCGCCTACGGCCATTTCTACGCCGGCCCGGCCGAATACATGCTCGGCGGCGAAACCTGGAAA
>Ga0316217_10000849_pt1 | contig 41572 bp, 37 predicted proteins | sample 1anoAmetaG_FD_203633 | JGI IMG/M metagenome (GOLD analysis project Ga0316217, IMG submission 203633) | Freshwater microbial communities from Trout Bog Lake, Wisconsin, USA - 1anoA | ecosystem: Environmental > Aquatic > Freshwater > Lake > Hypolimnion/Profundal zone | place: USA: Wisconsin...
CGGTCGTTATTGATCGACCGTTTCCCAATTGAAACGAAAACGGGCCGCGACACCTGTCGCGGCCCGTTTTGTTTTTTGCCCGGCCATGACGCCGCCGTAATTCAGCAACTCAGCAATTCGACAATTCCGTCTTACTCCGCCACCTCATCCTTGGGCTTGTACATGGCGACGATCTTGACCTGGGCCTGCGGTGGCACCACGTCGTAGTGCGAGAATTCCATGATAAAACTGCCCTGCCCGCTGGTCACGCTGCGCAACTGGCCGTTATACGTGCCGAGCTCCGCCAGCGGCGCGCTGGCACGAATCACCGCCATGCCGCCGGGCTGGCTGTCGACCCCGATCACGCGGCCGCGCCGGCCGTTCAAGTCGCCGGTGATATCGCCCATGAATTTCTCGGGAATGGTGATCTCCATGTTGACCACCGGCTCGAGCAATACCGGGCGGGCCTTGCTCATGGCATCCTTGAAGGCATATTTGCCGGCCGTGCGGAAGGCAATATCCTTCGAATCCACCGGGTGATACTTGCCGTCATACACAATGACGCGCACATCCTGCACCGGGAAGCCGGCCACGGCACCGCATTCCAGCAGGTCGTGGACACCCTTTTCCACGCTGGGCACATATTGCGACGGAATCGTGCCGCCGAAAATATCGTTGACGAATTCAAACCCTTGCCCGCGCTCCAGCGGCTCGATGCGCAGGAACACTTCGCCAAACTGGCCGGCGCCGCCGGTCTGTTTCTTGTGGCGATGATGCCCTTCGGCCTTGGCGGTAATGGTTTCACGATAGGCGATCTTGGGCACCTTGGTGGTCACTTCCAGGTTGAAACGATTTTTCATTTTTTCCAGGATCACGCGCAGGTGCAGGTCGCCGATGCCGGAGATCACCATTTCGTGCGTCTGGCTGTCGTGGGTGATGCGGAACGTGGGATCTTCCTCGGCCAGCTTGGCCAGGGCGCCGCTGATCTTGACTTCATCGCCGCGGCTCTTGGGCTCGATGGCCAGGGAATACATCGGCACGGGGTACTTGGGCAGCACGGGGTGCCATTCATTGGGCACGTTGGGATCATGGACAATCTGGTCCACGTGGATGTCCTCGACCTTGGATAGGGCCACCAGGTCGCCGGCATAGGCGGCCCCGAATTCCGGATGCTCGCGCCCTTCGACCTTGAGCACGTGCAGGGCCTTGTGGGCTTTCTTCTCGCCGCCGCACACAAACATGGTGTTGCTGTCCATCTTCCCCTGGATGATGCGCAGCATCGCCAGTTTGCCCACGTACGGATCGGTGGTCACCTTGAAGACATGGGCCAGCAGCGGCTTGTCGGCACTGGCGGGCACTTCTTCCAGTGGGGAGTCGGGCTGGTCGCCATGGCGCAGGCGCTTGGCTTTGCCGTTTTCCGGGCTCGGCAGGTCGTCAACCAGAATGTGCAGCAGGTCATCGACGCCCACTTCGCTCTTGGCGGCGGTAAACAGGATCGGCACCACGTGGCCCAGATTCATGGCTTTGACAAAACACTGCCGCAGCGCGGGCAGGTCGATTGGTTCGCCGCTGAGGTACTTTTCCATCTGAGCGTCATCAACTTCGACCACGCTCTCGACCATTTCCTGGTGGATGGTCCGGGCATCGCCGAAATCGGTGCTGCCGCTGTCCTGGTCGAAGCAGTCCACCACATCGCGCCCGTAGTCCTTGGGCAGGTTGATGCAGTGGAGTTCCGACCCCAGCGTGGCCTTGAGCTGCTCGACCAGGTCCGGCAGCCCATCGCGATTCATGTCGATCTTGTTGATCACGATCATGCGGGCCAGGCCCATTTCGCCGGCGGCATGAAACAGCCGCCGCGTGTTGACCTCGATGCCGTTCTGGGCGTTAACCACGATGACGGCCGTTTCGACCGCCGGCAGGGCGGCCAGGGCCTGCCCGATGAAATCGGGGTAGCCGGGGGTATCGATCAAATTAATCTCTTTGCCTTGATAGGTGGCAAACAGCAGGGTGGAACTGGTGGAGTGTTTGTGCTGGCGGGCCTCGGGCTCAAAATCGCTGAGCGTGTTGGCATCCTCGACCGTGCCCATGCGGGTGATCACACCGCAGCGATGAAGCATCGCCTCGGCCAGGGTGGTTTTGCCCGAGCCCCCGTGGCCCAGCAGCACAATATTGCGGATATCACCGGGTTTGTACGAACCGCCAACCGCCATACAGGTCTCCTTAAGTTTTAAGTAGACAATGTTAAGGGAAGTATAGAGTTCTATGAAGGACAGGCAAGAGCGCGCGGGCGCGTTATCCGGGTGGGGCCGTTTTTCCGGGGAGGTGCGGATTCACGTGGCACCGGGCTTCCGCCCGGTGGGTTTTTCACCGCCCAGAAGGGCGGTGCCACGAGGATCCCGGAAAACGGGCACCCCCCGTCACCCCAGAAGCACGGTGCGCCACGCCGGAGCCAGGGCGGCCAGCGTATAGCGCTGGATTTGCTGCCGGCCCCGGGTGCCCAGGGTGGCGCGCCGCTCCGCAGCCCCGGGTCCGGCCAGTTCGGCCAGGCGGGCGGCCAGGCCGGCGGCATCGGTAGGGGCCGCGTAGAGTGCGGCATCGGCCATGGCCCAGCGGTGCGCCGGGATATCGGAGGCCACCACCGGCGTGCCGCAGGCCATGGCTTCGAGCGGCGGGAACCCAAAGCCTTCGTAGAGTGCAGCGGTCACAAACGCCCGGGCGTGCGTATAAAGCACGCGCAGTTCGTCGGGTGCCACGCCCTCCAGGTGGAGCACCGCGCCCTCCCGAATCAACGGGGCCATGACCGCGCTGGTCGCTTCGTATTTCCAGCCGGGGGACCCCACCACCACCAGGCGCAGGTGCGGCAACTGCTGCCGCAGGCCCACGAAGGCCTCCAGCAGTATGGGATAATTTTTGCGCGGCTCGAGGGTTGAGACCGTCAGAACGTAATCGCCCATCGTGGCGAGTGCCGGCCCGACGGCAATGGACGTGGCGCGGCGCCGGCTCAGAATCTGCGGCAGGCGGGTGGGATTCTCCTCGGCATACCAGGCCGAGCCAAGGGCATTGGGGATGGTGGTGCTGCATTTTTCCAGGGCCGGCCAGCCCCGTACCAGATCGGTGCGCGTCGGATCGGACATGCAGACAAACGTGGCATTGGTTGTGGAATGCTCCAGGCCCAGGCGCTGCGCCTGGGTAACGCGCGGATTGGCCACCAGTTCCGGGTGCAGGATGGGCACCAGGTCGGCAAAGCGGATGATTTTGCGCGTCGCCGGACTGACGCCCAGCGGCAGGGCTCCTTGGAAGATCGCCACATCCCAGGCGGTCGTCAGCAGCCGCGGCGGCGGCAGGCCCAGCGCGGCGCGGGCAAAAATCATGCGGTTGGACAGCGGCGCCGCCACGAATGTGCAGGTTTGCAGGATGGTACGCTGGGATTCCGGCAGGGTCTGGCAAAGAAAATGCCGCCAGACCAGTTCCAGGTCCGAGGGACTTTCCAAGGGCCGGGTGGGGATCCGCTTGGCCAGGCTGCGCCAATTGCCGCGCGGATCGACCTGGCGGGAGAACGCCGGCCAGACCATGTGGCTGGCGGCGGGAAACAGCAGCCCCGTGACCTGCAACTCCGGCATACCCGCAAGCAACTGCAAGGTCAGGCGCGCATCCTGGGGTATACCGGCATACCCGGTACCCGCCGGGGAAAGGTCCAGCAGAACGCGAAGTTTGTGTTTGTGTTGGGGCATGGCAGACGCGCACAATATAAAGGGCTCGAACCGGGTCCGACGCCGGGACGCAAACCTGCTGGCGCACCGGTTCGTGCAGACGAAGCTACGTTAGCCCAACGCCCCGGGACCGTCAAACGGCGGCCATCACGGCGTTATGGCAGGGCGAACCCATATAAACAATAACAGATTCATTGCACCCCGAAGATTCGCGCACGCGAATTGCGCTTTGCATGGCGTGCGTGTAAAGTATCGGGCTGTCGGGTGATGCGCATCAGATCCCGTGGATAATCCAAGTTCCAACACAGGAGCCAGGCATGGATGCACAGGCGACCGGGGAGATTCTGCGCCTATTTAAATCCCTACCCGAACCACGGCAGCACAATCACCGCCACCAGCTCATGGACATTCTAACGATCGCTTTGTTCGCGGTGATCTCCGGGGCCGACGGCTGGGTAGAAGTGGTCGCTTCCGGCATGACAAGGCCCAGAGTGTCGATGGCGACCATGGCTGCATCGAGACCCGTAAGGCCTGGGTGCTCTGGGACGTGCACCATCTGGGCACGCTCGCCACGCAATGGCCGGAACTCAAAAGTGTGGTGCTGGTGGAACGCACCCGCGAACTCAACGGCACCACGAGTACCGAACTACACTATTACATCACCTCGTTAAATCGCCGTTACAAGGCCGAAACCTTCCTGGCCTACATCCGGGGCCACTGGAGCATCGAGAATAACCTCCTCTGGCAACTCGACGTGAGCTTCAACGAAGATCAGCGGCGGATCCGCAAAGGCTACGGGGCCGAACACTTCAGCCGGCTCTGCCGCATCGCGCTGAATCTGTTGAAAAATGAGAAGACCCGCAAGGAAGGCATCGCCTGCAAGCGAAAAACCTCCGGCTGGGATAACGCCTATCTCCTAAAAGTCATCGCCGGATGAACTTACATCTACATGCAATTGCCCTGGGAGTGCAGACAGGACAACCTCCACGTTCATGGATGCAAATCCATACGTCATGGCACCGGCATCCGACCCTGGAATGCAGGGTACGGTGGAAACGCCCCTCCGGGGCAAGAACCCGTCAAGATCCCATCTTCCACGGGTTGCGCGGCGGGTGGCTTTGCCACCCACCGCTCCACCCGTGGCTACAACCCGCACCCCCGCCGGGGCCACATCCCACCCGACCCATAACAGTGCACCGCCCTGCCTAAAAACCGCGCGTTATCCAATGCCACGCCTGAAAACTAACCATGCCGTGGCCATTAATCACGCCCTGCGGCCCTGAAAACACCAGTTTTCGCGGGTCATGCACTGGCACGCGCCTTGCGATAACCCATCACGACCGATGGTTGCCCGTGTTAATGGAGGACCTCAATCATGCTGTCCAACTATCCCGTACTCCAATTCCGTGGCATGGCCCAGACTATCATCCCGGTACAAATCTCGGCCACGTCGGTGCGCATCTTTGCCCGCCCCTTTACCTTTACGCGCAGCGGGGTGGTCAATCCCCGCCCGGGTCCCTTGGCCCTGGCGCTGGCGCGGTTCTTGTCGCCCCCGCGCTAAGGGATGCGAGCGAAATAACTTCCCGATATCGACCAAACGTCCAATCCCGGTGCACCGGGACCCAACTTTCAACGTTGAAAGAAGCCGTATCATTGGAAGTTGGATCCCGGCGCGGCCGGGATTGAACGTTCGTCAAGAATGCCGGAAGTTATTTCGGCGCTGTTTTCCAGCGCCGTGAGGCTGAGGGGTACGGCCGCAAAGCCGAGCAAAAACACCACCGCCGTAATCCATTGCGATTACGGCGGTTGTGCAAGTGGAGATAAGGGGGCTCGAACCCCTGACCTTCTCGATGCCATCGAGACGCTCTCCCAACTGAGCTATATCCCCATGCGGCTTTGGGCTACTGTACAAAAAGCAGGAAAATAAGTCAATTTAATCGCCGAAATTATCCCGATGCGTCCCTCGCCACATAACATGTACAAATTACAATGTAACATCGCCGCCTGTGCGCCGCCGCGCCCCGCAAGGGACCCGGTTCTGCGACTTTTCAAAAACCGGTGCTTCCCCTGTTCTCACCACGCCCAAAACGTGTAGAATAACCCCCGATTCATCCTTTCATTATTTTGGAACCAGCCCCCATGGCAGATTCACGCAAAGGACATCACCCCAAGAAGGGTACCACCAAGTCCGGCCTGCACCCCGTTTCCACCGCCGATGCCCTCACCATGGCCGTCACCGGCACGTTCCCCAAGCCTCCGGATGCCAAAGCGCTGTATGTTGACGTCACGGCCGATATCGAGCCCCCGGACACCACCGCCGCACCCGAGACCGGCCGGCTGACCATCCTGGCCCCGGTCAGCGATGAGCTGCCCGTCGGCATTGCGCCGTCCGAACTGCCGGCGCACGCCCCCCAGACCCATGGCCAGCCTTCCGTCCCGGCCAGCCCGCCACCGGAAACGCTCCGCGCGGCACCCGTCGCACCCGCGGCACCCGCGCCACCCCCGGCACCCCCTCCCGCCGCAGTGGCTCCGCCGCCGCCCCCGGTCGAGCCCCCCCAACCCCAGCGTCAGGCTGCCGCCCCGGCCGCCGCCCAACCCGAGGTCGGCTCCGGCCTGCCGTCCCAGCCGCTCCTGTTCGAAGTCGCCTGGGAAGTCTGCTGGCAGCTCGGCGGCATCTATACCGTGATCCGCTCCAAGGCCGTCCAGATGACCAAGATCTGGGGGGACCGCTATTACCTCATCGGCCCCTACAACGCCGACACCGCCGCGGTGGAAATCGAAGAAACCCAGCCCCACGGCCCGGTCGCCCAGGCCATCGAAAACCTCCGCAGCTTCGGCATCAAGGTTCATCATGGGCGCTGGCTGATCACCGGCCGACCCCAGGTGATCCTGCTGGACTTCGGCGCCGCCTACCATCGCCTGGCGGAATTCAAATACCTGCTCTGGAAAGACCACGGCATCCAGATCCCGGAAAACGACTGGGAAGTCAACAATGTCACCGTCTTTGGCTTCCTGGCCGGCATGTTCCTGCAACAGCTCACGCAGGCGCCGGGCGTGCAGTTGCCCGTGCTGGCCCATTTCCACGAATGGATGGGCGGGCTGGCGATTATGCGCGCCAAGTTCCTCAACCTGCCGGTGGCCACAGTATTCACGACCCACGCGACGCTCCTGGGCCGCTACCTGTGCACCGACAATCCCGATTTTTACGCCAAGCTCCCCTGGATCAACCCCGACCAGGTGGCCGGCCATTACAACATCTACGCCCGCTATTGCATCGAGCGCGGGGCCGCCCACTGTGCCGACGTGTTCACCACCGTCTCGGATATCACCGGCTTTGAGGCCGAGAAGCTCATCGGCCGCCGCCCCGATGTCATCACCCCCAACGGCCTGAACATCCAGAAGTTTGCCGCCCTGCACGAATTCCAGAACCTCCACAAGCATTACAAGGAAGTGATCCACCAGTTTGTCGCCGGGCACTTTTTTCCCAGCTACAGCTTCGACCTCGACCGCACCATTTACCTGTTTACCAGCGGCCGCTACGAATACACCAACAAGGGCTACAACCTGTTCATCGAAGCCCTGGCGCGACTCAACCACTGGTTGCGCGCCGGCAACATCCCCATCACCGTCGTGGCGTTCATCGTCACCAAGGCGCCCTACAAGTCGATCAACGTCGATGTGCTCAAGTCCCAGGCCATGTTCGATGAACTTAAAAACGTCTGCGACAAGATCACCGACGAAATGGGCGAGGCCCTGCTGCACAACGTCAGCCGCGGGCGCCTGCCCGAACGCGGCGACCTGATGACCGAGGAGGCCGTCATCCGCCTCAAGCGCGGCATGCACGCCTGGCGCACCTGGAAACAGCCCCCCATCATCACCCACGACCTCTGGGACGACCAGAACGACGCAATCCTCAAGCAGCTCCGCTCCTGCCAGCTCTTTAACGCCAAGGATGATCCGGTCAAGGTGGTTTTCCATCCGGACTTCCTGAGCGCCACAAGCCCCCTGGTCGGCCTGGATTACGACCAGTTCGTCCGTGGCTGCCACATGGGCGTCTTCCCCAGCTACTACGAGCCCTGGGGCTACACCCCCATGGAATGCGTCGCCAGCGGCGTCCCCGCCGTCACCAGCGACCTGGCCGGCTTCGGCAGTTACGTGCTTAAGAACATCCAGGACCCGCAGGCCAACGGCCTCTTCGTCATCGGCCGGCGCTACGCCAGTTGGGATCAGGCGGCACACCAGCTCACCGAGGTGCTCTTCAACTACGCCACGCGCGAGCGCCGTTCCCGCATCGAGTTCCGCAACCGCGTCGAGCGCCTCTCGGAATACTTCGACTGGTCCAACCTCGTCAGCCATTACTCCGAAGCCCACCGCCTGGCCCTGAGCCGCAAGACCGGCGTGCCGATGTAAGCGGAAGAAGGCAGGAGGCAGCAGTTTTTTGGGGCGCGGGCGTCCCGCCCGCGTGCTCCAGTACTCCCTCTATAGCCGTCGCCGCAGCGGCGACGTTTCGGTCCGCTGCGCAACCGGACCACTCTGCAAATGCCAACTCGGGAAAACTTGTGTCAATCGGCCACCCAGACCAAGAGGCCGCCACTCTTGGCCGCGGTGGCCGTACGACCCCCGCCCATCCTCAATAAAACCCAGGTATGATAGGCCAATTTTTGTGGGACAATATTCTTGCTAATTTTTCATAAAAATTGTACTATAATAATGTTACAAGTCCTTTATGGTGGACAATGGATAAGACATTATGCCCGACACACCCGTGGATAACCTTCGGCCTCGACACGCGCCAACTGCGCCCGGAGGTATGGCTGCTCGGCGGTGAGGTCATATCAAAATTTGACCACATTGCCGGCGTGCCGCTCCTGCGTGAAACCGCGCAAGAACTGATGCAGGTCTACCTCACAAAGGGCGTTCAGGCCACCACCGCCATCGAGGGCAACACGCTGACGGAACAAGAGGTCCGCCGCCGCATCGACCACGACCTTCCCCTCCCGCCCTCCAAGGAATACCTGGGCGTGGAAATCGATAACATCGTCAGCGCGTCCAATGCGGTCTTGCACGATGTGTCCACCTGCGGCCCGGTGCCGCTGACCGCCGAAAAAATCGCCGCTTTCAACGCCGCCGTCCTGCAAGGCCTGGCCGTCGAACCGCACGTGGTCCCCGGCGCGTTGCGCACGTACGCGGTCGGCGTGGCCGACTACCGCGCCGTTCCGCACCCCGCCATCAAACCGCTGCTGGACGAACTGTGCCGCTGGCTCAACCAACCCTGGTTTGCCGGCCTGCAATCTTTCGGCCCCGATCAATGGCAGCGTCTCGACGCCGTGTTCAAGGCCATTCTGGCCCATCTCTACATCGCCTGGATCCATCCTTTCGGGGATGGCAACGGGCGCACCGCACGCCTCGTGGAATTTTACATCCTGGTCAATGCCGGCATCCCGTTTCCCGCGGCCCATCTGCTCAGCAACCATTACAACCAGACGCGCAGCGACTATTACCGCCAGTTAAGCCACGCCAGCCAGGCGCGCGATGTCACCCGTTTCATTCAGTACGCGCTCCAGGGTTTCGCCGACCAACTCCGCGAACAAATCCTGGCCATTCGGGCGCAGCAACAACGGCTCTTCTGGGAGCGGCAGGTATCCGATCTACTGAGTGAATCCAAAACGGGCCGCCGCAGAAAGCACCTGGTGCTCGACCTCGCCCTGCTGCCCCAGGGCCTCGCCCGGCGGGATTTAACCAATATCAGCCCCCGCGTCGCGCGCGCCTACGCCACCCTGGACGACAAAACCCTGACCCGCGATATCGAGGCGCTTATCAAACTGGACCTGATAGACAAGATCAATGGCCAATTTCGCGCCAAAGTCGATATGGTCCTGGCCTATTTGCCACCCAGAGCGCTGGCGAAATCAGCGGCGCACTCGGACGCCCGCCTGTCCGCCCCGGATGGCGGGCCGTGACTCATCGGGACGGCACTGCCACTTGACGATCAGACGACAGCCGTGGAATTTGATTCGCCATTCGTTTTTTAAGCAGACCAATCACTCTTTTTCTATCCGCTCGTCCGCCCTTGCCATCAAGTGTGGCTTCCCTATAATCGCTTGGATTCGTTGCGTGAATTCTTTCACTTGCGGGGCACAAGTTTATGACAGTTTTGACGGCGCCCATGCTCGCCACCACCACCTACAACCAGTGGGCAGCGCTGGGCCTTTTGTTTGTGATCGCGGCCCTCTTTGCCGCCTTCAATGTCGTGCTCTCCGAATCGCTGGGACCCAAGCGCAAGGGCGCCACCAAGGGTTCGGCCTATGAATCGGGCGTCGATCCGGTGGGCGATACCAAGCAGCGCTTCAACGTGCGCTTTTACCTGGTCGCCATGATCTTCCTAGTCTTCGATGTCGAAGTGCTGTTCCTGATCCCTTGGGTCGCCATTTTCAGCCGCGCCAAGGCCCTGGGCTTCCCGGGATCCGCGGCCCTGCTTCTGGGCTCCATGATCACGTTCGTCGTGATCCTGCTGGTTTCGTATGTTTACGCGTGGGGCAAGGGCGTTTTTAAGTGGGATTGAAGCCGTGGCTTCAGGAGTGTATCTGTCATGTTGACCCTAGAACCAACCGCCCTGCCCAACAACGTCCTGACGCTCAACCTCAAGAAGATCGTCAACTGGTGCCGGCGTTCAAGCGTGTGGCCATTACCCTTTGCCACCGCCTGCTGCGGCATCGAATTGATGGCCACCGCCTCCAGCCGTTTTGACCTGGCGCGCTTTGGCGCCGAAGTGATGCGCTTTTCCCCGCGCCAGGCCGACCTGATGATCGTCGCCGGGCGCGTCGGCATGAAGATGATGCCCGTGCTCCAGCGCATTTACATGCAGATGACCGAACCCAAGTGGGTCATCTCCATGGGCGCCTGTGCCTGTACCGGCGGCGTGTTCGATAACTACGCCACCGTCCAGGGCATCGATCAATTCATGCCGGTCGACGTCTACGTGCCCGGCTGCCCGCCGCGCCCCGAAACGCTCATGGAAGGCATCATGGCGATCCAGCGGATCATCGATCAGCAAGGCCTGCCGCCCAAGAACCGCCGCCCGCTCCAGATCGCCGTCGAACCAACCTACAAACCCACGCCGCAGGGGCCGGTGATACTGGGACCAACTTTGAGCGCCGCGCTCAAGTCATGACCCGCACCACCTCGCGCGCCATCATCAGTTCTTCCTGCGTATGAATCACCAGTACACGCGCCGCGGATTCCGCCGCGGCAATATCCATATCCGCCACGCAATTGACATTGCGTTTCTCGTCCAGGCGCACACCCATACAGTCCAGTCCACGGCACACCGCGGCGCGCACGCCGGCCGACCCTTCGCCCACCCGATCGGTAAACAGCAGCACCTCCAGGCCGCCCATGCCCACCGCCAACCCCGCGATCGCCGCGCGCACGCGATCGGCAAACATATCCAGCGCCAGTTGGGCGCGCCCATTCCCCTGGCCCGCGGCCACTTCCACCTGGGCCAGGTCCGGCGAGATGCCCGAAACCCCCAACAGGCCCGAGTGGTGATTCAGGGCGGTATCGAGCGCCGCGACGCTCAGCCCATGGTGCCGCTGCAAGTGCAGGAGGATTCCCGGATCGATCGATCCAGACCGCGTCCCCATCATCAAACCTTCCATCGGGGTAAAGCCCATGGTGGTACCAACCGCCACGCCGCCATGGATGGCCGCCGCCGAGCAGCCGCCCCCGAGATGGCAACTGACGATGCGCAGCGCCGTCAGGTCGCGGCCCAGCAACTCTGCCGCGCGGCAGGCACAATACTTGTGGCTGATGCCATGGAACCCGAAACGCCGGATGTGCCAGTCGGTATGCCATTGATACGGCACCGGACACAGATACGCACGCGGCGGCAGAGACGCGAAAAAGGCGGTATCAAACACGGCTACCGGACAGGCACGCGGCAGCACGGCGGCACAACGCCGGATCACCGCCAGCGCCGGCGGGTTGTGCAGCGGCGCCAGCACGCCATGGTCGGCTATCACCGCTTCGACCGCGCGGTCAATCACGGCCGCGTCACCGAAGGCCGCACCCCCGTGGACCACCCGATGTCCCACCGCCGCTATGGCGCCATCCATCTCCAGCCCCAAGGCCTGCCCCAGCGCGGCCAGGGCGCAGTCCGTAGCGGCCTGATCGTCGGCCACGGCCACCTGGGCTCGCACCGCCGTAATCGCCGGCCCCTGGAGTGACAGGCACGCCTGCCGGCGGTCGCCGCCGGCCCAATCAATTTGCCCGGTGGCCAGCGGGGTCTTCGCCGTCGCGTCAAAAACGCTGAACTTAAGGCTGCTCGATCCGGCATTGAATATCAGAATATTTCCCGGGTCCGCCACGCCGTTATTCCTGGAAGTCCGCGTTGCTATAGACATTCTGCACATCGTCGTTGTCGTCCAAGGCATCAATCAAGGCCTGTATCTGCTGGACCTTCTCGCCGGCCACGGCGATCGTCTGCGCGGGGATCATCGTGATTTCGGCCTGGGCCATTTCGATCTTGGCGGCCTCCAGGGCCTGGCGCACCTTTTCAAAATCCTGCATGGTCGTGAGGACCTCGTAGCCGTTGCGAGTGACCTGCCACGCGATTCCTTTTATCAGGATCGTCAAGCGAATCCGTTGCGTTCTTATTCCGCCTTGCCCAACGGAGCCGTTTCCACCGCCCCGCCATTTTTCATTTGTTGCAGGGCTGCGAGCACATGCACGCCCGCCGGCGCCGTATGCGCCGGCTGATCCGGCTGATCCAGCAGCGCCTTGGCCTGTTCATAGCGCTCGCGTGCTTCATCCTGCCGTCCGGCGCGATACAGGGCATCGGCCAGGTGCGAAAAACCTTCCACCTGCTGCCCGCGGGGCAGGCTTACCGCCTGCGTCAATTCTTCGATCGCCTTGGCAAACTGCCCCCGTTTGTAATACACCCAGCCCAGGCTGTCGCGGAAGGCGGAATTGTTCGGCTCGTTATCCAGCGCCCGGTTGATCATGTGCAGCGCTTCGTCCAGGTGCGTGCCGCCATCCGCCCAGAAGAAACCCAGGTCGTTATTGGCGCCGGTATGGTCGGGCATCACGGTCAAAATGCGCTGCAACAGCGGGATCACCGCGGGCCGCTGACCGGATTCTTCCAGAAAGTTCACCAGCAGGTAGAGCCGCTCGGTGGTGGCGCCGTTGCGCGCGATAAAGCTCTGCACCACCGGCACAACATCGGCCGCGCGCTCCCGGCCATGCAGGAACCGTGCCAGTGCCGCCAGCAGGTCATCGGAGGCGGGAAAGCGTTCCAGGCCCTGCCGCAGCAGTGCTTCGGCTTCCTGGTTATGGCCCTGGGCCGCAAGCTCTTCGGCGCCCAGCCGCAGGAACACTTCGGAATCGGGGTTGGCTGCACGACATTTATCCAGCAGGGCCACGCTGCGCTCCGGGTGATTGCTGCCGTCGTAATAGCCCACCAGGGCCGCCACCGCCAGCGGTTCGGCCGGGTGCCGCTGGTGAAACGCTTCGAGCACGGCCAGGGCTTCGTCGGCTTTGCCGGCGCGTTTGCGAATCGCGGCCACCGCCAGGGCACTATCCACTTCGTCGGGGTTGTCCCGCGTCAGGCGCGTCAATAACTCCTCGGCCTCCGGGGCATGGTTGGTCTGGGCATAATACTCGGCACTCAGGGCCAGGCCGAAACGGCTGTTTGGCGCCACGCGCAACAATTGGGCCAGGGTTTGTAACGCCTCGTTCCGCCGCTGGAGCACTTTAAGATCCAGATCGATCAGGCGTTCGTAGGCCGTCTCGAGTTTCGGGAACCGGGCGATGATCGCCTGGAGGGTCTGGGCCGCCTCGACGTTCTGCCCGCGGAGCTGATACAAGCCGGCAACCAGCAGGTTTAAATCGGTATCGTCGGGAAAATCCCCCACGGCCGCCTTGGCCAGTTGCAGGGCACCGGCATAGCGCTGCTGGGCAACTTCCGTTTCGATCTGCAAGCGCCGCGCCGCCGCCCCCGCCGGCACCGCCGCGCGTACCAACTGCGCGGCCCGGGCAAATTGCTCCTGGTGCAACAGCAGTTTAACGCAGGCCTCGCGCGCCGGGAAAAATTCCGGCCGCGCCGCCAACGCCTGCTCCAGATACGCCACCGCGCGCTTTTCATCCGTCGCCGCATACAGCAGGCCCAGCAGATAGTTGCGCTCCGGCACCGGCGTATCCCCGGCGGCCGTTACCGCCGCCAGCGCCGCGGCCCGCGGGGGCTGGCCAAAGAGCTCATCGAGCAGGCGCAGCACCTCTTTGGTGTCGCCCGGTTGGCTTTGCAGGGCCGCCACCAGCGCCGCAAAGGCCGGCACCGGGTTTTTCGTTTCCTGCCCCAGGCGTACCACGCGCTGCACAATAGGCATGGTGCCCGGACGGCTTTGCAGGTAGCGCCCCAGGGTAGCCAGCGCCGCATCATTTTGTCCCAGCCGCTGCTGCACCCCCGCCAGCGCCAGCGCGGCGGCGGAATCCGGCGCCCCGGCCGCCTTCTCCTGGAGTTCCGGCAGCAGGGCATCGGCCCGACCGGCGCGCCGATACACCCACCGCAGCAAATCGAGCGCCTCATCGGATGCTTTGGCCACCTCCACCAGGTTCAAGGCCGTGGCCGTGGCGGCGGCATACTCGTGCAACTGCGCCTGGAGCACCACCACGCGCCCACCGATATACACATTGTCCGGCTGGCGCTCCATGGCGTCCTGGTAATGGGTGAGCGCCTCGGTGGGATTGCCCACCATGGCAAAGCACTCCGCCGCCGACAGATCCACCGCCCAATCCTGTTCGATCAGGTAATTAAGCTCGCGATCGTAGCGATACGCCGCCCGCGGTTCGGAGATTTCCGTCAAAAACGTGTTGTACCGCTGGCCGGCCAGTTGCAGATACCCGCCGGCCTGGAGCGCCCGCCCCAGGTAGAAACTGACCAGCGGATACAACGCCGAACCGGGCGCCAGGTTCGCGCTGCGATCCGCCCGCAGCAAATAGTAAAGGGCGGTGTTAATTTCCTTGCGCTCCAGCCAGTAGCGCCCCAGCAGGTAATTGACCTCGGCATCATCCGGATGCGTGGCCGCCGCCCGCTGGAGGTACAAACTGCCGCGCGGCAACTGGTTGCCGGCAAAGCAGACCCGCCCCATCAAACGCAGCACGGCAAACGCGTGCGGGTCGATTTGCAGCGCCTTATCCAAGGCATCGAGGGCCTGGGCGTTGGAGCCTTCCAGGAACTTTTCGCGCCCCAGCAGGTAATAGCGCACCGCCTGGGCGGGCGGTTCGGGATCCGCGGGCGCGGTGGTGGCCGCGGTGGTGGCTGGCGCGGTGGTGGCCGGCAGCACCCCCAGGGTAATGGCCGCCTGGCGCGCCGCCTCCTGCACGGTGGCCGCCGCGGCCAGGGCCCGCGTGCTCGCATCGCCCTGGAGCAGCGCCGCCGCATCCAGGGGGGTATACAGACCGGCCATCACCGGGGGGATGCCCACGACCGGCGGCGGCTCTTCGCGCACCACTGGCTGGGCCAGGGGCGGTATGGGTTGGCGCGTCGGCGGACAGCCCGGCAACGCGCCCAGCGCCGCCACGACACACGCCGTAAGCAAAACGGCCCGCCAGCGGCGTTCCAAGGGCCGCGGTTGGGTCACCAAAAGCATGTCTGCCAAAGACTTCATAGTCTGGTAATTGTACGAGAACTTTCGCCCTGCCTCCACCACGAGCGCCCTCCGGCACTTCGCATCGGACGGCATATCGCCTATAGTATCCCCATTCTGATGTAACACATTTGGGCATAGGAAGCACTGATGGCACTGGTGGAGCACGTTTCCGACTTTGCGCAATACGTGATCAACGGCATCGGCCTGCCGGGGGCCTGCTTTCTGATGGCGCTCGAAAGCATGATCGCCCCCGTGCCCAGCGAGGCGGTGATGCCTTTTGTCGGCTTCCTGATCCATGACGGCAAGTTCGGCTGGGTGGAGGCAACCATCTGGACCACCATCGGCTCTCTGATGGGATCCATCATTTCCTATTACCTGGGATACATCGGCGGCAAACCCGTGGTTATGAAAATCGGCCGCTTCCTGCTGGTTAACGAGCACCATCTGGACTGGACCACCAAGTGGTTTCATACCCACGGCGGGTTGACGGTCTTCATCAGCCGTTTCCTGCCCGTCGTGCGGCACCTCATTTCCATCCCCGCCGGCATTGGACGCATGCCGCTGCTGCCTTTCCTGATGTATACCGCCATCGGCGCGACCCTGTGGAACGTGTTCCTGATGTGGGTGGGCTACTGGCTCAAGGATCGATGGGAAACCGTGCTCAAGTATTCCCACCCGATCGACCTGGCGTTTGTCGCGGTCTGCGCCGTGGTCGGCGGGATATGGCTATTCCTGCACCTGCGAAAACCCAAACCCGCCGAAAAGGTTGAAGTCACAAAATAATTCCAAGTTTCATCTGAGGCCCGGAGGGCCGTTCGGTAGTAGCCATGCGGCGGAAGCCCATGGGGGCCAGGTGACACCAAATTCCTGGTTCAATATGAGGCCCGGAGGGCCGGCAGGTAGTAGCCATGCGGCGGGAGCCCATGGGGTCATGGGCCGATGCCATGGTGCCCATGGCCACGCGCCCCATTCCATGGTATATACACCCAATCATCTGAGGTCCGGAGGACCGACACTATTGGGAGGTCGCCATGTCATCGCATATCTATTTGTGGGTTCATTTCATCTGGAGCACCGCCGGGCGGGAACCCATGATCGATACGGAATGGGAAGACCGCCTCTTCGGTTACATCGGCGGAATTCTGCGGGAGAGAGACGCCATGTTACTGACGGCCGGAGGGATGCCAGACCACATACACGTGTACGCCTCGCTACCCTCCACGATCTCCCTGGCGGAGGCCGCCAATGCGATGAAGGCAAATTCATCCCGTTGGGTTCATGAAAATTTCCCGACGAAACAGGATTTTGCCTGGCAGCACGGCTATGGCGCCTTCAGCGTCAGCGCATCAGCCGACGAACAGGTGCGGCAATATATACTCAATCAAAAGGAACACCATCGCACGCGGAGTTTCAAGGAGGAATACCTGGCGTTCCTGGTTAAACATGAAATTGAATTTGATGAGCGGTACGTGTTTGAATGACCAATCCGCAGGCCTGTGCCGGCCCTCCGGGCCTCACGGATTTGGACGTCACCCTCCCCCCATGGGCTGCCGCCCATGGCTACTACCGGGCGGCCCTCCGGGCCTGATATTGGTGAGCGAAATTACCGCCGCGAGGGCTCCCGGCCGCGTTCAAAAACCCTTGAGATACAGCACGCAGACCGCCGCTGAGGCCAGCAGGCAGTACACGCCAAAGTAATACCACTTTCCGCTTTCCAGCCAGCGCGACAGCCACCGCAGCGCCACCAGCCCCGCCAGAAAACTGAAGACCAAACCCAGTACACTCGGCAGGAACAGGCTCATGGACAGTGTGTGCTGCCCCGCCGCATGCTGGGCTGCGATGAAACGCCCCAGCTCATGCTTCACCACCACGGGCGTAATAACCACCGCCATGGCAAAGCTGAAACCCTCCGCCCGGGCTTTGGCCGCCCCCGCCAGCATGCCTACCGAGATGGTCGCCCCCGAGCGCGAGAACCCGCGGAACGGCAAACAAAGCCCCTGCGCCAGGCCCATGGCTCCCGCCTGGTGCAATTCCAGACCGCCCGGTGCGGCGGCATCGGAACGGCCGCGGCGTTCCCGCAGGCTCGACACCAGAATCAGAATGCCGGCCCCCGCCAGCGCCGGCGCGATCCAGTTGAGTCGATCGAAGATCTGTTCGATCTCCGCCTTTTCCTGGCCGTGCCCCAGCAGGTGCTCAATGCCGATCTTGATCGGATAACCCACCACGGCCGTCAGGGCTGTCGCCAGCGCAATCTGGACCGCAAAGCCGGCAAACGCCCGCTTCGAGGAGAAAAACACCCGCCGCCACTGCGTCCAGAAGTACCCGATAACCGCCACCATGGTGCCCGTGTGCAGCATCACCAACAGCAGCATCATCTCGGGCTGGTCGGCATGATACCCCAACAGTTTTTCCGCCACGATCACGTGTGCGGAACTGGAAACCGGCAGCAACTCCGCCAGGCCCTGAATAATGGCGAGGATAATGATGTGCCACAGCGGCATCGTGCGACTCCTTCGTGAGACCAGGAAATTGTCCGACGGCTCCTTAGAACGCCAGCCGGACGATGATTTGCGCCACCAGGTTGGCCTGGAGACCCGCCGCCACATCGTCCAGCAGGATGCCCCAGCCCCACGGCAGACCTTCGAGCTGCCGCGCCGGGGGAATCTTGAGGGTATCGGTTAAACGAAACAGGATGTAGAGCCCCGCGGTAAAAAGCCAGGTGGGCCAGAAGCCGTGACTGAAACGTTCCGGCACCGGCACAAAGGCTGCGGTAATCCAAAACCCGCTGAATTCATCGAGCACCACCGAGCCGGGATCCACCTTCTGGAAATAGGCACACGCCCACTTGCCATAGTAAATCAGCAGGACGCCGGTGATGATCGCCCCCACCAGGCACCAGATCGACCGCCATGGATCGCCCAGGCCATAAAGCAGCGCCAGCCAGTAGAGTGCCGCCGGACCCACGGTGCCCCAGGATCCCGGCGCCGGACGCAGCAGGCCCAATCCCCCGCCGGAAACCACCCACCGGGGCCAGGAATTCGTCGGCCGCGGCAAGCCCGCGACTTTGGCGGCATAGGCCTCGTTGGAATGATGTCCCATAAGCGATCCGTAAGAAAAGTTCTGTTAAATAATGCGCCGCGCGGAAACCAGCCATTCCAACGTCTAACTTCCAACTTCCAACGTCGGCATCTCTATTCCTTGATCAACCTTCGGGCCCGCACAATATAACTCAAGGCCGAGAGAATCGTCACGGCCAGGGTGACCCAGATGGCCAGGTCGCGCACCACATGGACCCAGGGCACTTTCCCCAGCTCGGCGACATCCACAATAATCGCCCCGGCCGCCACACACTGGACGGTCATCTTGATTTTACCCGCCCAATCGGCGCGGAAATCGATGCCCTTGGACTCCGCCAGGCCGCGAATCCCGGTGATCAGAAATTCCCGGGCAATCAGCACCACCGCCATCCAGGGCTGCACGCCGGTGGTGTAATCCAGCCGCGCCGCCTCGGTGATAAACACGTTGCTGGAAAAGAACACGAACGCCCCGCAGATCATGATCTTGTCGACAAACGGATCGACCACGCGCCCGAAAACCGATTCGACCTTCCAGTGCCGGGCCAGGAAACCATCGAGCCAATCGGTGCCCACCGCCAGCAGAAACACCACAAACGCCGCCCACATGTGCAGCACAAACGTGTCCGGCGTATGCCAGTTGAGCAAGACAAAAAAGATGACCGTCAGCACCAGCCGGGCGATCGTAATGAGGTTGGGTACCTGCCGGTACATACGAAATCCCACGGGTATTGCACAATACTACCGTCAATTGGAGTTTGTTGGCGGCGAAAAGTCAAACGGATCGGGCCATTGGATCGGGTCATCGGGTGGTTGAGCCATCGAGCCATTGCGAAGAATTGCCAATGACTCAATGACCCGATGGCTCGATCACCCGATCGCTCAGTTTCCCCGCTTACCGCGCGTCTCGACGCTGGTTTCCACTACGCCGACCACCGGCAGGCTTACGCGGCGGCGCGCCTCAGGCCTCGTTGACGCTGGCGCTTTATGCGCCACTGGCCCGCCGACCGGCTTGCCCACCAAATCGTAGTCATGCCAATCCGCAATCTCCACGGCAATCACTTCCCCCGGAACGGCTGTGCACCTGGAAACCAGCACGCGCCCGTCAATATCCGGGGCCTGCCCGGCATGCCGTGCCATGGCGATCTTCTTCTTCGGATCCACCGCATCGATCAGCACCTTGATTGTCGTGCCCACCAGCGCCTGGTTTTTCCGGAACGCAATTTCCTGCTGCACCAGCATCAACTCTTCCTTGCGCCGCCCGGCCACTTTGGCCGCCACGCCATCGGTCTGCCACAGCCGCCCCGCCGGCGTGCCCGGCTCGGGCGAATACTCAAAGACGCCCAAGCAGTCAAAACCAAAATCGCCGACGAACTTCCGCAACTCCTGGTGCTGCTTTTCGGTCTCGCCCGGAAAGCCGCTGATCATCGTGGTGCGCAGCGTGATCCCCGGCACCCATTTCCGCAGTTTTTCCAGCAGCGTTTCGATCTGCTGCCGCGTAACCTTGCGCCGCATGGCGTGGAGAATTTCATTATTGATATGCTGCAACGGCATGTCGATGTACTTGATCACGTGCCGGCAATCGGCGAGTGTTTTGATCATCTCATCGGTGAAGCAACTCGGATAGGCGTACATCAGCCGGATCCAGCCGGCGCCCGGCACGCGGTCGAGCGCCCGCAGCAGGCCGCAAAGCCCTTCGCCCGCGGCACTATAGCCAATGTCGCTGCCGTAACTGGTAGTGTCCTGCCCGATCAGATTGAGCTCAAAGGCCCCGTCGGCGATCAACTCCCGGGCCTCCTCTAAAATATCCGCCGGCGGCTTGGAACGCATGCGCCCGCGAATGCTCGGAATGGTGCAGAACGTGCAACCCTGGTTGCACCCCTCGGAAATACGCAGGTAGGCGTAATGCCGCGGCGTCAGGCGCAGCCGGGCCCGATCCGATTCGGTATACCCGGGCTTCGAGCGGTCGTGCCTGGAAATAAACTTGGATACCTCGTGAAACGCCCCCATATCGCGGCCGGCTTCCGGCAGCGGCGAAAAATGGCCGCGCACCGCTTTAACGATGTTCTCGCGATCGAACACGCCGACCAGGGCATCCACCTGCGGCACTTCGTGGAGCAATTCCGCCCGGTGCCGCTGCACCAGGCACCCGGCCACAATCACGCGCTGGGCGCGCCCCTCCTTGCCGGCGGCCAGCTTCTGTTCGATCGCTTCGCGAATCACCGCCAGCGATTCGGCCTTGGACGCCTCCAGGAACCCGCAGGTGTTAATGACAATCGCATCGGCCGCCGCATGATCGGGCGTAATGGCAATGCCATCCTCCGCCAGCAGGCCCAGCATCTTCTCCGAATCGACCAGGTTCTTGGGACACCCCAGCGATACAAACGCGATGCTCTCCACCCCCTCCACCGTTGGTTCGGAGGGTTGGGACGCCGCCCGCCGGGATGACTTTTTTGCCGCCATAAGCTCGCTCTGCCAAGTAAGAAACAAGTCCTTAAGCGTAGCAAATCAACCGGGCATAAACCAGCGTGCCACCGCCGCCTAAAGGCGGAACTCCGAACGTGCGCTTGTCCGTCGTTTGCTTGGAGTTCCGCCTTCCGGCGGTTCGGGGATCGCGCGAAAGTCGTCGCCGCAGCGCATTGCACCAACGCGCCGCCTAAAGGTGGAACCACGAACAACTGCTACATTATGGTCCCACCCCTGTTCCGAAAATACCCGCGTGACGCTACGGGCACGCGGCACTAACGTTATTCGCAGGAGCCCTATTTCTTTTCATAAACCCGCACCCAGTCAAAATCCGAATATTGCGGCAGATCGGAGTCATCCATCTTGGCGGGCTTCTTGGGATTGCCCCACAGGACGGCCACGCTGGTAAGCCACACCTGCTGCGGCCCGTGCGGGAACTTGGTGGCGTCCGCCTGGTGGGTAAGCTTCCCGTCGAGGAAGAACTTCACGGTGGTCGGCGTAAATTCGCAGCCGAAGATGTGGAAGTCGGCCGCGAAGTCGGGCGTGGTGTCGCGGTAATAGACGCGGCCGAAGTTCACGCTTCGCTTGCCGCTCTTGCCGCTCCAGTCGATCACGCCGGCGGAGTAGGAGCGGTTGTTGACCGAGTCCTGCTCGCAGATGTCGATCTCCTGGGCGTGTGCGGCGCCGGCCGCCTGGCCGCCCTCCACCTGCTGGGCGAAATCGATACCGGCGGTCTGGGGGGCACTGTACCGCATCGTCCAGAACGAGGTGTGCCAGCCGGCCGTTTTCGCGCAGCGGAAACGGGCTTCGTAGAAGCCATACTGGAAGCTCTGCTTGCTGATGATTCCCCCGGCCGTGTAGGCGAGCTTGCCAGCCTTCTCCCGCTTGAGCGCCAGGCGCAGCTTGCCGTCGGCCACGGTGACATTCTCCTTCTGCTGAAAGCTCAGCAGCCGTGCGCCCGTGCGGTAGTACCATTTCTCCTCATCGAGCGCCTTGCCGTTGAACTCATCCGAGAAGACCAGCTTGTATCCCGCGCCGCCCTCCGCGACCAGCGGTCTGGCGTCGCCACTGGCCGGATCAAGCGGCGCGGCCGTCAGGGGTGACACCGCTACGGCAAGCATGCCCAGCACAATAACTGCCACGAATCGCACCGCCATGGTAATACCTCCAACGGACTGCTTCCGAAAATACCCGCTGGCTGCCACGGGCACGCGGCACCAACGTTAACCGACCTTCGCACTCGCCCCCGTCGCAACGTCGCCGCACGCGCGCCACTTCATCCGAAATAGTGTCGCTGGCAACATGTGGTCCTGCCCTTGAATTCGTACCCAAAGAAATCAGGGTTTGGCGGCTTCCCCGCCCGGCGCCTTGCGGGTATGCAAACTCACAATGGCCGCCGCCGCCGCCACGCGCACATGCTGGTCCGGATCATCCATGTGCCCCAGCAGCACTCCATCCTCATTGGGGCCAAGGATATCGCCCAGCGTCAACACGGCCAGGGACCGGATCTCCGCCCGGGGGTTCTCCGTCAGCGCTGCGGTGCCTTTGCGCCCGATCGGATTGCCCAGTTTGCCCAAGCTGCGCGCCGCGGTCAGGCGGATACGGGCCGACATAAGCTCCGTTTCCGGGGTCGGGTTCTGCAAACCGGGCATGGGATCCTGCAAACCCGACAACAACACGTCGGCGCCATCGGGGCTGTTGATATCCGGCCAGGTGGCCATGGCAAAAATCCGGTCTTCGGCATATTTGCTCACGCTGAAGGCCACCAGCGCCGTCATGCCCGCCGGATCGCCCAGGCGGGCCAGGGCGGCGGTAATCTCAAACCGCGGGTGCAACTCCGCCTCCCGAATATGGGCCTTGAGCAAGGGAATGGCCGACTTGTTGCCCAGCATCCCCAGCACCAGCGCGGTATTGGCCCGCACGCCCGGATCCGGATCCGCAAGCGTTTCGGCCAGGCGGCTCATGTGCGTGTTATCCCCCAGGCGCCCCAGGGCATAAATGGCCGCCACCTGCACATTGGGGTTGGCATCGGTCACCGCCATCTGCTGGAGCACCGGTTTAAGCGACAGGACGGCTCCGTGGCCGGCCGCCATGGCCGAAACAAAGCGCACCCCCCATTCGCCATCGTGCAGGCCCTGGCCGATGACATCCAGCGCCCGTTCATCGGCCAGCGGCTGAAGCGATTCAATGCAGTTGGCGCGAATGTCCGCCTGCTTGCTGCGCGCCTCGATCTGCAGGAGCACGATGGCCCGGTCCAGCGGCGTGCCGCGCACCACATGCCCGGACTCCACCGTACCGGCCGGCGCAGCGCAACCCGCCAGCAGCACCAAACACCCGCCCACTACCACGGCCGCCAACCGCCGCCCAAAAGTCTTCATGGCAACTCCACAAAAGGATGGAACAAACAGGATGTTTATGCAGCGCCGCGGCAATATTTGCAAGCGGCGGACCGCGCGGAGAAGGCAGAAGGACACTATAGCCGTTGCCGTAGCGGCAACGCGGGGCAAGCTCGGCGACAATGTTGACCACTTGCGAGAGGGGGCGAGGATGGCGCCGCAATAAGGAATCTAATGGCGTACCCCTTTCGCGCATCCACCGTGCCGACACCACGTGCGACCCTTGCGCGCCAAAGCCGGTATAATCCCATGATGCAACATCCTGAGTGCCATAGGCTGCGGCAAACCGTTCGTCTTGCGGTGCATTATGTCCATGAATGACGCCAATCCTGCGGGTCGGTCGCAAGAGAAGCGCATTGATCTCGACTATGCGCAACCCAGCCCACCTCCGACATTAACTGTCGAACTGTTAGTGCTCCTTGGCCTCAGCTGCGCGCCGGTGATCATCGCATGTTGTTTCGACGGTGATGACCCGTCAGGTAGGATCGCCGAGATGATCTGGCTGGGTTTTGGAGTCGTGCTGCCATGGAGGTATGCGCTGGCTGGCAGATACCGGGGTTGGGCTGGATTCCTATTGGTGGTGTGTACTTTGCTCGCTGCTGCGTGGTTTATCATCGGGGTCTTGTCCTTTAAGCCGTAGCGGCGGCTTTGCCTTGCTCCTGCTTTGTGTAAACCCCCGCCCCCGGTTGCGCTCGGCCGTCTCGCCAGACATTCGCAAACAACACGTTTCCTGGCAGTACAGTTAGGCGTGCATAGGCCGCGTTCAATCGCTATAATTTGCTGGAGTAAGGTGCTATATGACCTTAACCGTTCAATTGCCCGACAACGTGGAACAGCAACTTCGCGCCCAAACGCGCGATCTCGCCGCTGATGCCAAGGAAGCGATGCTCGTCGAATTCTTTCGGCAAGGGAAACTTTCACACGCCGAACTTGCGCAAGCCCTCGGTTTGTCGCGTTACCAGACCGACAGCCTCCTCAAGCAGCACAATGTTACTGAAGACTCCATCACCCTGGATGAACTTCGTACCGAACTTGATTTTATTGATCGGTAAATCTCGTTGATCTACCCAAATCCCTGGATCGCCTGATGAAAGAAACCAATTTTCATTGTGATGCGAAAATAATTGCTGATGTATTGCAACGACACGCCACGCGAAAAATCTGAGCCCCCTGCCCCCCCCGGCGGCGGCCGCCGGTTATAATGCAAGTGCCGTCGAATAGAGGAGTGCGATAGCCATGACGAAGGACCAAATTCTGACCGAGGCACTATCGTTGGCGCCCCAGGAGCGGGACGAAGTGGCCGACGCGCTGTGGCAGAGCCTCGAAGGCGAGGAACTGTCGGCGGTCCAACTTGCCGAAATTCAGTGCCGTATTGCCGCGCTGGATAGCGGGCAAGTCCAAGCGCTCCCCGGTGAGCAAGTCATGCAAGAATTGCGCCAACGCTTTCGGCGATAGCTCATGAATTATCATTTCTCTCCTGATGCACGTACCGATTTACTGGCGGCCGCCGAGTTCTACGAAATGCAGCGGCTAGGTTTGGGCGCCGAGTTCATAGTCGATGTGGATCATGCACTGGAACACGTCGTCAAAGCCCCGGGACGCTGGCCGGAATTACAAAAGGGCATTCGGCGTTTTCGGCTCACGCGTTTTCCCTATGCTTTGATATATCGTACTCTGCCGGCACTCCAGACAGTGGAGATCATTGCCGTTTTCGACCTGCGCCGCCGGCCGGGAAGTTGGCGCCGCCACCGGGCCGGATAACGTCTTGGCGCCCGTTCGCGAATATGCCCAGCGGAGCCCCGCGTCGCATCTTTCGCGATACGCATCTTCCCTGCCGGTTCGCCGACGTTCGCCGGTTCGTGGCTGGCGCTCACAGCGGCAGGTAGACGACACGCCCGTCCCAGTCACCGGCTTCACTGCAACTGGCGATCCAGAGCAATTCGGCAATAGCGTCCCCGACGGGAAAGCGGTCGTTGAATATGAATACGCCCGGCATCGGTGCGCCGCTGCCGAGGCGCGCATAGGCATAATCGGGCATGGTGGCACGATCGTGCGTTAGCACAATGCGCTGGTGCTGCGCTGCCCACGTCAGTACGCCGGGATCATCGTACGTTGGCAGCGCAACATCCTGCACGCGCACCAGATCAAGATCCGGCTGGCGCCGCAGCAACCCGCGTACGATGTCCCCGTTGAAGTTCTCATCGGCCAGAAATCGCAGCACAGCAGAGTCCTCAATGTTGTCGCTGCGCCATAAGCCGCGCCCGGATCGCGGTCAGGTCGCCTTGGCGACTTTCCACGCGCTGCTGCGTTTGGGCGGCCAATTGTTCGCGGCGCTCCAGGTAGGCTGCAACTTCGGGGCGGTGGCGCAGGTAATAGGTCACGGCGGCATAGACGTCGGGCAAGGCCAGGCTAGGATAACGCTGCACGATGATCTCGGGGGTGGCACCATCCTCAAACGCCCGGATCACCAGTTCCAGAAGAACACGGGAATCGCCAACACGCAGGGCGCCGGTGGCATCTTCACGCAATGGCGGGGCTTCAACTTGAACCGCGAAAGTCATGGTATGGCGCTCCTTGGGTTGCAGGAAGCAGATTCCTTTTAACACAGTATAGCCCCGAACGGTGTTCATTCCAGTGCCGCTCACCGCCGCGGGCGCACGGCCGTCCAGCCGGCCGCCAAGGCGCTGAGCATGCCGCAGAGCATCGGGAATATATCGCCGATGCGGCTGTAGAGGCTGATGCGGCTGTCCAGCGGCACCGTTTCGACCACGTAGCCATCGGTGCCAAAAACGGTATGCCCTACGCCCGTGGCCCCGCCGGCCCCCGGCACCCCGCCGACCAGGGCCAGGATGCGCCCGTTGGAATCCACCACGCCCGAGGCGCCGCCGTTGACCGCCCGGGCCACCGGCACGCGATTTTCCACGGCCCGCACCTGGTCGCACTGCAAGTGCTGGTCGAGTTCCGCCGCGCTGCGGTACCAGCCGTCGTTGGAAATCGTCAGCAGGAAATCCACCTGTTTCTGCCCCCCCCGCGGAGCCACAAAGCTACGCGCCGGATAGGGCATCACATCTTCATAACAGATCGGCACGCCGAATCGATACGTGCGCCCGGCGGCGGTGACCAGCCCAAAGCGATACCACTGGTCGCCCGGCGCCACGCCATACTCCCGATCCGGATACGGGGTCAGCGCCAGCAACTGCCGGTGCAGCCAGGGCCAGGTGTCCCGGAAGGGCACGTATTCGCCAAAGGGCACCAGGTGGCGCTTGGCATAGGTGCCCGGCTGCTGACCCCCGGGGGCGTACAGGACCGCCATGTTCTGATCGATCTCCTCCACCCGCCCGGCGGCGGTGACCTCCTGGAACCGGCCGTCCGCACCTACAAGCATGCTTATATGATAACTGCTGCACAGTTCGGTCAGGGCCCGGTCGCAGCTCCGACTGGTCTGCTGCCAGGCCCGGTCCCACACCTCCAGGCTGCCCGGGTCGCGCGTCAGCCACGCGCCGTTGAGCGGGCCGGGCACCATGGTTTCCGGCCAGGCCAGCAGATCGGGCTTCTGCCCCGCCGCCGCCAGGCTCAACTGCACGTAGGGATCAAAAATCTGCTGTTTCTGGCGGGCGTAAAACGCCGCGGCGCGCGGCTCCGATAGCCGTTCGTACTGGTCCCGCAGGCTGGCGCGCTGCTCGTGCGTCGTCGCCTGCTTGTACGCCTCGACCACGCGGTCCAACTCCGGATCGGCCGGCTGTTCATCCTTCACATTCTGCGGCACGTATTTCTGCACCACCCCCACGCGCGGACCCGGCGCAAGCGTATCCTGCCCCAGCCGGAACCAGCCATAACCGCTCACCACCACCACGACCGCCCCGTACGTCAGCGTCAGACGCACAATAATCGGATTAAACCGCCGACCTTTGCGCAGCGGCAGGCGCAGCACATCGACCAGCCAGCCGCTGGTCAGGGCGGCAAAAAACGATACCCCCCACACCCCGGCCACATCCGCCACCTGGAGCAGCAGCGGCGCCGGGGCCAGGCTGTTGCCCAGCAGAAACCACGGAAAACCAGTAAACAGCGTGGAGCGCAGATACTCCGTCCCCACCCAGACCAGCGGCACCGCCAGCAACGCCGGCCAGCGCAGGTGCATCACCAGGCGCTGGACGCCGACGGCGTACAGGACGAAAAACGGGGCCAGGAACAAGGCCGCGACCGCCACCGTACCGGGCCAGGTGACGCGCGTAAGCCACAACAGATTCGGCAGAAAGAAGGCCAACCCGGCCAGTTCATACAGCAGCAACCCGCCGGCACTCAGCGGCCGGCGAATCGCGCACCACGTCAGCGGGGTCAAGGCCACCAGCGCCAGCGGCCAGAGATTCCAGGGCGGAAAACTCAGTGAAAGCAGCAGCACCGTGCCCGCCAGCAACAGCGCACCGCTGGCCCAGGCGCCCGTGCTGCGCCGCGTGCGGCGCGAGGTTTGCAGGTCTTCCCGCTTGATCGATTGCACCTTTCACCTGGAATTCTTCCGCGGAACCCAACAATACGGCGACGGCCGCTCGCTGTCCACGCTGCGGCCGGCCGCCGCCCCCGGCGCGGTAGGACGCGCCCCCTCCGCCCCCTGCCTTCAATTTGGCCTGCCGACTTGTTAATATGGGAGTAAATTGCCCGATAATATGCCGCTCGTCGCCGGCGTTATGCAATCTGGTGGCTGGCCCCTTGACTTGGCGGTGCAGTGTGGTACGTTCCGTTACTCTGTAGAGATTAAAGACCGCGTTAAGCTTCAGTAAAGATCCTATTGGCGGAAGCAAAGAAGTAACATGGCTAATTCAGCAATACCATCAGGTGACGCCGGGGAAGGCTCCGGCAAAGGAAATGCTTTTTTTGAGCGCGCGAAAATTGTCGCCGAAACCGGCAACTACGATTACGCCATTGACATGTACGTTGAAGGCTTCAATCGCGATCCCCAGAACATCCCCGAGCTCGAACGGCTCTACAACGTCAGCCTGACGCGCAAAGTTAAAGGCGGCAAGCCGGCCTCGGGACTCATGGGGCCCAAAGTGCCCTACAAGGGAAAAACCCCCAAGGAACAGATGCTCAATGCCATGTGGGTCCTGGCCCACGACCCGGGGCATATCCCGTCGATGCTGACGATCTTGAAAAACGCCGTGCCCGCCAATTGCCCGGAAGTGGCCAAATTCATCGGGCCGATCATCATCCACGCCAACCGCACCTCCAAGAGCCCCAAGAAAGACACTTTTGTGCAGGTCGCCGACGTCTACGAACAGCTCGGCGAATTCCTCCGTGCCGCCGATGCCGTCCAGGCCGCCGCGCAGATCGATCCCCTGGACATGGACCTCCAGTCCAAGATCAAGGATCTCTCGGCGCAGGAAACCATCAAGAAGGGCAAATACACCGGCGAGAACGATGACTTCAAGGATTCGCTCAAGGACCGCGCCCAGACCAAGGAACTGCTCCAGCAGGAAAATCTCGTCAAGAGCGAAGACTTCAAGCATTCCCAGGTGGAAAAATTCCGGGCCGACTACGAGAAAAACCCCACCGAATTGCAGGTGATCACCAAGTACGTCAAGTCCCTGATCGATACCGAAGAAGAACCGCTCGAGAACACCGCCATCGAGGTGCTCTATAAGGCGTTTGTCGAAACCAAGACCTACCGTTACAAATTCCAACTCGGGGAAATCAAGCTGCGGCAGCACCGGCGCGCCGTACGCGCTCTGCGCGAGGAGCTCAAGAGCCATCCGCAGGATACCGAAATCATCGCCAAACTGGAAAAAGCCCTCAAAGAGCAACTCGCCTTCGAACTGGTCGAATACAAGGAACGCACCGACAACTTCCCGACGGATATGCCCATGCTCTACGAGTATGGCCAGCGGCTGTATCGTGCCAAGCGCTACGAAGACGCCATCGGCGCACTCCAGATCGCCCAGAACAATGCCAAATTCCGCTCCGATGCCCTGCATGTAATGGGGCGGTGCTTCATGCATCAGGGCATGAAGCCCGAAGCCATGGAAACCCTTAAGCGCGCCGTGGACGAATACGATCTGGCGGAAACCGGCGACGGCAAATCCAAGGAATTTAACTATCAACTGGCCCGGGCCTACGAGGACAACAGCCGCGTACCCGAAGCCATCCAGATCTACAGCAAGATCGCCCAGTGGGATTTCAATTACAAGGATGTGCGCCAACGCCTCAAGGTCCTGCGCGATAAGGAAAAAGGCGGCGGCACCGCCCCGGCCTGATCTGTCCTGTGCCACATCCCCCTCCCGACCGGCCGCACCGGGCGCCTCCGCCGGCGCTCCGCCCTATCTTATTGATTGACCTGCGTTTATATATTAGCGTCCCGGACGATCGGTAAATAATCCCGGTTAAGTGCCAGGGTCGCGCGGTTCGATAATACGTGGGTTCCCGTGTTTGTGTCCCGCGCCAATCTGCGCCGCGGTAACGGGTAGTGGCCGGCCGCTACGTCCGATAATGGCTTGGCTCTGTCCTGTTCCTGGGCTACAATGGCCGTCATTCGCAGGCACTTCACCGCGCTCCGGGTGGCAAGGTCGTTGTACCCGGCGCCCGCTCCGTATTTACCCTTACCCGCAAGGATGCTTTATGAAAACCGTCGTTCATGTGACCCACGAGGCCGTACAAAAAATCGGCGGCATCGGGGCCGTCCTCCATGGCTTGCTGACCTCGAAAAACTACTCCGAAGCCATCGGACGCGACATCCTCTTAGGCCCCCTGTTCACCACCGACGGCCCCGCCGAATCCCGCCTGCATGGCGGCGAGGTGCTCTACAGTTCCATCGACGGCATCACCAGCCACCCCTATGGCCAGCGGTTCTCGGAAATCGAGCGCCATTACGGCGTCAACCTGGTTTATGGCCGCAAGGTTTTCTACGACAAACTCACGGGCGTTAAATCCACTCCCGAAGTGCTGCTGGTGGATGTGCGGCACTTTAATCCCGCGCCCATCGGCCTGCTGAAATTCAAACTCTACGAAGATTACGGCATCGAATCCCAGCGCTACGACCATATCTGGGATTACGAACAGTATTGCCGCCTGGCCCTGCCCGGCCTTGACGCCCTCCACGCCATCGGGGCATGCAGCGGCGGCGAGCCGCCGGTGATCCTCTCGCACGAATACATGGGCATGCCCACCGCCTTGGCGGCCCGCAGCTTCCACAAGGGGCAATTCCGCTCGATTTTCTACGCCCACGAAGTGGCCACCATGCGCCGCCTGGTGGAGCACAACCCCGGCCACGACACCATGTTCTATAACGTGCTGGAAAAAGCCCACCAGAAAGGGCTCAATGTCGAGGATGTCTTCGGCTCCCAGCACGATTTCTACAAGCATCCGCTCGTGGAGGCCTCACGCTTCTGCGACAACATCTTTGCCGTCGGGGATTATGTCGTCAAAGAACTGCGCTTCTTGAACGAAGATTTCGAGGAACACCCCATCGATCTGGCCTACAACGGCGTGCCCTCCTTCAAGCTGACGGTGGCGGAAAAACTCGCCAGCCGCGACCGCCTGCGCCATTATTGCGAGAACCTGCTCGGCTACCGCCCGGACTTTGTCTTCACCCATGTCACGCGCCTGGTCCCCTCCAAAGGCCTGTGGCGCGATGTGGGCGTCATGGAGCACATGGAAAAGTTCCTCCGCGCCGACAACAAACGCGCCGTGCTGTTTGTCCTGTCCACCGAAACCCTTGGCCGGTCCAACCACGACGTGCTGGCCATGGAGGCCGCCTACAAATGGCCCGTGGCCCATCGCGAAGGCCATCCGGACCTCACCGGCGGCGAGGCCGCCTATTATGCCGGCGTCCAGGAATTCAACGCCCGCAGTTGCTATGGCAAGATCACCTACATCAACCAGTTCGGCTTCGATCGCCGAACCTGCGGCAACCGCATCCCGCCGGAGATGGAATTCATGGACATCCGCAAAGGCTCCGATGCCGAGTTCGGCCAGTCCATCTACGAACCCTTCGGCATCGCCCAGGTCGAGCCGATCTCCTTCGGCGGCATCTGCGTGTTCACCAACGTCTGCGGCTGCGCTGGCTTCGTGCGCCATGTCACCGGCGGCCAGCCCACCCCCAACGTGATCGAAGCCGATTACACCGTCCTTAAAGACCTGAAGGTCGGCCACGAAATTGAGGACCTCAAGAAGATCGACAAACCCAAGCGCGACTGGGTCGAATCCTGTGTCGCCAAGGAAGTGGCCGAAGAACTCTACCGCCGCCTGCCAACCACCGAAGCCCAGTTCGCCAAACTCATCGACAGCGGCTACGAACTGGCCCGCAACATGAGCTGGGAATGCGTCGCCCGCGACTACGTGCTCCCCGGCATCCAGCGCGCCCTGAGCCGCGAACAGGTGAAGGTGACACGGTCGGCGATTAAAGGGCTTTGAGCGGAAGAAATGCTGAACGTTCAACGCTCAACGTCCAACGTTCAAGGAATAAGAACAATGCGGGAACTGTAAGTAGGGCGCACCATGGAACCGCGGAAGTACGATCTTGAGGACAGGCTCTCGGAGTTTTCCGCGGCCATTATCCGCGTGGTCGAAGCGCTTCCCAATACGCGGGCGGGCAACCACGTAGCCGGTCAGCTTCTGCGCTGCGGAACATCCCCGTATCCAAACCACGGCGAGGCACAAGCCGCCGAATCGCGCGACGATTTTGTCCACAAGCTCAGCGTCTGCCTGAAGGAACTTCGCGAAACATTCCGCTGGCTGCGCCTGATCCAGCGCGTCCCTCTGCTGCGCAATCTGGCCCCGGTGGTGACGCTACTCAACGAAGCGCAGGAACTGATCAAGATCTTCTCCGCCAGCATCCGCACCGCCAAAAAAGGCGGCGCCGATCGCGATAAGTGACAAGCTGCGTTGCGATGATTGCGGAACAACGTACTTGCGGCCTGCCCCCTTCCGTCTTTTCCCCTTTGAACGTTGGACGTTGAGCGTTGAACGTTGGACGTTTTCCGTTTCCGCTTCGTTCTCCGTTTCGCCCCCCCGCTTCGCTGGACCGCAACGCTCCCAGCGGCTACCTTATCCTCCATGATTACCATTACGCTCCCTAACGGTGCTACCAAGCAATTCGACGCCCCCAGTGTGACCGCCCGCCAGGTCGCCGAGGCCATCGGCCCGCGCCTGGCCAAGGATGCCCTGGGCGCTGTGGTCAATGGCCAACTGGTGGACCTGGCCCAGCCCATCACCGCCGATGCCACCCTGGCCATCGTCACCCCCAAGGCCGAGGATCCCCACGCCCTCTACCTGGTCCGCCACTCGACGGCCCACGTAATGGCCGAGGCGATCACCCGCCTGTTCCCTCAAACCAAGCTGGCCTACGGCCCCCCGGTCGAGCAGGGCTTCTATTACGATATGGAGTTGGAGCACAAGCTCACCGCCGATGACTTCGTCAAAATCGAAGCCGAGATGAAAGCCATCGTCGCCGAGAACCGCCCCTTCACCCGCTACGAACTGGGCAAGGATGAGGCGCTGGGCAAGCTGGCCGCCGAAGGCAACCCCTACAAGGTGGACAATGCCCAGCGTGCCCTGGAGACCGACCCCAACGCCGTCATCAGCTTCTACGCCACCGGCGAACCGGGCAAGAACTGGGAAGATCTATGCCGCGGCCCCCACGTCCCCTCCACCGGCCGCCTGGGTGCGTTCAAAGTGATGAGCGTGGCCGGCGCCTACTGGCACGGCGACGAAACCAAGCAGCAGCTCCAGCGCGTCTACGGCACCGCATTCCCCACGCAAAAAGACCTGGACACCTACATCAACCAGATCGAAGAAGCCAAGAAACGCGACCACCGCGTCATCGGCAAGCAGTTTGGCCTCTTTACCATCTCCCCGCTGGTCGGCAGCGGCCTTATTTTGTGGATGCCCAAGGGCGCCCTGCTGCGCCAGGAACTCGAACAGTTCATGCGCGAAGAGCTGGCCAAACGCCAGTATCAGCCGGTCTATACGCCGCACATCGGCAAGGTGGACCTGTACAAAATCTCCGGCCATTACCCCTACTACCAGGAATCGCAGTTCCCCACCATCAAGATGAAGGAGCGCGACCCGAATGACGATTCGGAGTATCTGCTCAAGCCGATGAACTGCCCGCACCATATCCAGATCTACGCCGCCGAGCCGCGCAGCTACCGCGACCTGCCCGTGCGCCTGGCCGAATTCGGCACCGTTTACCGCTTCGAGCAATCCGGGGAGCTCAACGGCATGACCCGCGTCCGCGGCTTTACCCAGGACGATGCCCACCTGTTCTGCACCCCCGAGCAGGTGGAAGCCGAGTTCCGCAGCACCGTGGAAATGGTCATGTTCGTCTTTGAAACCCTGGGCTTCAAGGATTACGAATGCCGCGTGTCGCTGCGCGACCCGGCCAGCAGCAAGTACGTCGGCGACCCGGCCAACTGGGACAAGGCCGAGGATACGCTGCGCAAGGTGGTCAAAGAGGTCGGCATCCGCGCTGAAGAAGGCAAGGGCGAAGCCGCCTTCTACGGCCCCAAGCTCGACTTCATGGTCAAGGACGTCATTGGCCGCAAGTGGCAGTTGGGCACCGTGCAATTGGATTACAACCTGCCGGAGCGCTTCCAGCTTGAATACGTAGGCGCCGACAACGCCCGCCACCGCCCCGTGATGATCCACCGCGCCCCGTTTGGCAGTATGGAGCGCTTCACCGGCATTTTGATCGAGCACTTCGCCGGCGCCTTCCCCACCTGGCTCTCGCCCGTGCAGGCGATCGTGCTGACGATCAGCGAAAAATTCGACGACTACGCCAAAGCCGTGCAGGCCAAACTGTCGGCCGCCGGCATCCGCACCGACATCGACCTGGCCAACGACAAAGTCGGCGCCAAAATCCGCCGCGCCCGCGAACAAAAGATCCCCTACCTGCTGGTCGTAGGCGCCCAGGAACAAGAACAAAACGCCGTCGCCGTCCGCACCCGCAAGGACCAGAACCTGGGCGCGATGCCGCTGGCAAACTTCATCGAAAAAATCACCACGGAGGTCCGCACACGGGCGCTGCCAACGGATTAAATTTATCTTGCCCGTCAAATACTATGTGAATGCAAGGCATTCGTCCTATGGCCACGCAACCAATCCACACCAAGTTGCTCAACCAAGCCGGAAAGCGCATCCTTAAACCACTTGGTATATACCAAAAAGGCGTTTCGCGAACTTGGCTTGACGATCTCGGCTGGCGCTTAACCGTGATTGAATTCCAGCCAAGCGCATGGTCTCGGGGCAGTTACCTAAATGTTGGCGCTATGTGGCTCTGGTATCCTACGGATTATTTTTCTTTTGACTTGGGTTGTCGCCTTGAAAATTTCTTGGGATTTGAATCCGAGAAACAATTCGCTGGTGTTGCGGAGTCGTTGGCAATGACCGCACGTGAAAGGGCCGAAACTCTTCGCCATGAACTCTCAACCATTCACGCAACCGCGGAAATATTGGCTCGCGACGCACACAACAACGACGGCTGGAAAATCCTTCACGCAGGAATCGCCTGTGCTCTTGCAGGCAAGCAAGGCGCAGCCGGGCAATTCTTAGATCAATTGATCAAAGAACCTTGCAACTATGAGTGGCAACAAAATCGCCTCGTCTATGCGTCACAACTCCGGAGCAAACTTTCCAATCCATCGACTTTTCGGCAGGAAATAGTCGCCACAATTTACAATACTCGCCAGATTCTCAAACTAAAACCTGCGTTGGATATCAATCCACCACAAACCTGACCATACCGAACCCCAATACAATCCGTCGACTTGCCCCTCAAACCCGTGAGCACCTTTGGGAAATTCGCTCAAAAATGCGGGTGGGGTGAGCATCTATGGACAGCCGGGCGTGCCCTTCTGCTTTTGGCTGCCGGGGGTGTATAACAGATAAGGCAGGCGTATCTGCGGCATTCCGCCCCGGCAGGGGCCAAAGAAAGTAGCCCACGGCAAGCCGTCGCAGACGGCGCGGCCGTGGGTTACGATAGATTAAAGTGACGTTTTAGCCCCGGCAGGGGCGACAGAAGGAGTCTTGCGATGGCACACTTTTACGTCGCTCCACCTTCACATCATCTTTTCAACCAAGAATCGCGATCCAATCGTGACGCCGGGGATTCGGCCACGGCTTTTCAAGTATATGCACCCGGCCACCGACCATTCGCCCGGCATCCGCGCCGTATGCTATAATCTCAATTGAGGTGCCCATGACCACCAAACTTGAATCCGTTTTTCAAAAGGCCGCAGCCCTGTCGCCCGAACTTCAGGATACCCTGGCCAACCAATGGCTCGCGGAACTGGAGGACGAACAGCGCTGGGACGAGGCCTTTGCCAAATCCGCCGACGCCATCGACACCCTGGCGGAGCGCGCCATCCGTGAACATCAACAAGGCAAGACCATTTCCAAAGGCATTGACGAACTGTGAAATCCATCCTGACCGCCAGTTTTCTCGCGCGTTTCGCCGCCCTTCCGGCCGACGTTCAGGAATTGGCACGCAAAAATTATAAGCTCTGGAAAATCAACCCGTCCTACCCCAGTCTCCAACACAAACGCGTCGGCAAACGCACCGAATCCTACTCTGTCCGTGTGGGCTTGGGCTGGCGCGTCGTGGGCACCAAATCCGGCGACACCATGATCTGGTTCTGGATTGGCACCCATGCCGATTATGACCGGGTGGTCGCTTCGCTATAGCACACTCCGAGCGTTAACCATCCCCCGACTGGCCCCTCAAACCGGTGAGCACCTTTGGGAAATTCGCTCAAAAATGCGGGTGGGGTGAGCACCTATGGAGAAGCCGGCATCCCGCCGTTTCGCTCCTGCCCGCAGACCTTCGACCACTCGCTCATTGCGGCATTTCCCGAACCAGATATTCCCGTGATACAATTCCCACATGGCCAAACTCAAACTCGATCTCCACGACATCTTCAACCACGGCCGGGACATCGATGCCGCCCTGCATGGCATCATCCGGGAAGCCGTCGAACAGCGCATTGCCCTGGTCGAAATCATCCCCGGCAAGGGTTCCGGGGCGCTCAAGGAGAAGGTATTGCGGTTCCTCCAGCAGCCGCAGATTAAGCGGCAATACCACCGGGTGGAAAAGGATTCCAAGAATTTTGGCCGGATTTTCGTGCACTTCCAGCATGAACGGGGTTAAAAAACAGCCCGACAGCCCCTGCTAACTCTGCCCGACAGGGACCTATAAACGCCTCCTCAACCCTTCCCTGCTCCCGCTGGCCCGGGGCTTCGGACCGTTGATCATCTGCAAAACCCCGCTTGGAACCTGCCACAACCGTTGCCAAACACCCCCGCGATATCTGCTTAAACTCTTGTGAATATTAAGGTTGCATTTAGTGCAGTAAAGTCGCTTGGAATTTCAGCCGGTTACTGCAATAATGGCTGACCAATAAGTCGTTTTTCCCAAACGACAAGTGGTGCAATTTTTAGTTCACTACTGTACTGTTTACTCGCAGTTGGGTGATCGGGTGGCCCGCGGTCGGGTCTTGCCTGCATCCTTCTTTATAAGGAGTTCGTTCATGTCACGGCGTATTGTTCAATCCCTCTGGGCGCATCCCAGGTTGCTGGTATGCACGGTTCTGCTGGCACTGCTGGCAGTATTCATGCCGCAGCTCAAGGCCATGGCCCAGTCCAATGGCGGCAACGGTGCGGCCGCGGCCCTGGTTGCCCCCGCCGCCGCCGCGGAAGCCGTGACGGCCGAGCCCCCCTTCCAATACTTTGCCTTCATGACCAGCGACCGGTTTTCCGGCCTGGAAAAAGGCGCCCTGTGGGTCGTCTTGGGCATCGCCGTTATGGCCCTGCTCTATGCCGGCATGCTCGTCGGCCAGGTATCCGGCGCCGATAAGGGCACCAAGCGTATGCAGGACATCGCCGCCGCCATCCGCGAAGGTGCCAATGCCTACCTCAAGCGCCAACTCTCCACCGTCGCGGCACTCATTGCCGTCCTGGTGGTCGTGCTGTTCCTCACCAAGGCCATGGGCTCCAAGCTGGGCATGGCCGATCCGTTTGCCTGGGGTCGTGCGGGCGCCTTCCTCATCGGTGCCATCTTCTCCGGCCTGGTCGGCTTCGTGGGCATGCGCCTGGCCACCACCGGTAACCTCCGCGTCGCCGCGGCCGCCCCGGTGGGCTTTGGCCGCGCCCTGATGCTCGGCTACCGCACCGGCACCATCACCGGCATGCTTACCGACGGCCTGGGGCTGCTCGGTGGCACCATCATCTTCATGACCTATGGCGAACACGCCTATGAAGCCCTGCTGGGCTTCGGCTTCGGCGGCACCCTGCTCGCCCTGTTCATGCGTGTCGGCGGCGGCATCTACACCAAGGCGGCCGACGTCGGCGCCGACCTGGTCGGCAAGGTTGAAAAAGACATCCCCGAAGATGACCCCCGCAACGCCGCCACCATCGCCGATAACGTCGGCGATAACGTCGGCGACTGCGCCGGCATGGCGGCCGATATCTTCGAGTCTTATGAAGTCACCATCGTCGCCGCCATGATCCTGGGCTGGGCCAGCTTTGGCCACAAGGGCGTAATCTTCCCGATCCTCGTGCGTGCCATCGGCGTGATCGGCTCGATCATCTCCACCTACAGCGTCCGCGCCGGCGACAAGGGCGACGTGGCCTCGGCCATGAAGCAGATCAACAAAGGCTTCATGCTCGGCTCGTTCATCTCGGTCGTGGGCTTCATGATCCTGGGCTGGTACTACCTCCGGTTCGATGCCACCAACGCCTCCAAGGGCGTGCTCGACCAGATCAACGCCCTGCCGTCGTGGGCCAACCTTGGCCAAGTCGGCCTGGACCTGCGTCCGGCTTACACCTGCCTGATCGGTGTGATCCTGTGCGTCGTGCTCAACAAGGTCACGGAATACTTCACCGGTACGGAGTTCCAGCCGGCCAAGGGCATCAAGCAGTCGTGCGAAACCGGCCACGGCACCTGCATCATCGAAGGCTTCGCGGTCGGCTATGAATCGGCCGTCTGGACCGCCGTGGTCCTGTGCGTCGCGATTGCCGCCTCGGTCGCCATCTATGCCGGCACCAACCCCATCTTCATCGCCTATGGCGTGGCCATGTGCGGTATCGGCATGCTCACCCTCACCGGCAACACCATCTCCATGGACGTCTTCGGCCCGGTCGCCGATAACGCCAACGGCATCGCCGAAATGGGCTACGACCCCAAGGAAATGGGCCTCGAGAAGTACAAGGAATGCCGCCAGATCCTCGCCGACCTCGACTCGGTGGGCAACACCACCAAGGCGGTCACCAAGGGCGTGGCGATCGGCTCGGCCGTCATCGCCGCCGTGTCCCTGTTTGCCTCGTTCATCACCGTCATCGGTTCGGGCGGCGGCGGCGAAGACAAGCCCCTGCCCATCGCGATCTTCAACCAGGTGGCCGGTCTGCTCAACCTCTCGAATCCCAAGCTGATCATCGGCATGCTGCTGGGGGCCGCGGTGCCCTTCCTCTTCAGCTCCATGCTCATCCGTGCGGTGGGCCGCGCCGCGTTCCTGATCGTCAAGGAATGCCGCATCCAGTTCCGCGACAAGGCCATCTGGGCCGGCACCAAGAAGCCGGATTATGCCCGCGTGGTCAACATCTGCACCGGCTCGGCGCAGAAGGAACTCATCGGCCCGGCGGTGCTGGGCGTGTTTACCCCGATCCTGGTCGGCTTCATCCTGGGCCCCATCGGCCTGGCCGGCTTCCTGGGCGGGGCCATCGTGGCCGGGCAGCTCCTGGCCAGCTTCATGTGCAACTCGGGCGGCGCCTGGGACAATGCCAAGAAGATGGTCGAAGATGAGCCGCGCAACGCCGAAGCCAACACCGGCAAGGGTTCCGAGAAGCACAAGGCCGCCGTCACGGGCGATACCGTCGGCGACCCGCTCAAGGATACGGCCGGCCCGGCTGTTAACCCGCTGCTCAAGGTCATGAACATGGTGGCGGTGCTCAGCGTGCCGCTGATGCTCTACTTCGACAAGGACGTGGTCAACGGCGTCAACGGTGCCGTAACCACCTACAATGCCACGCCCGAAGCGTTGGCCAGCGGCACCTACAACCTGGCCAAGCCGCTGGTGGCCGATATCGGCTGGACCGGCGCCCGCATCGCGGTGGTGGTCGTCATCGCCATCCTGATCGTCTGGTCGCTGCGGCGTTCCAAGAAGCCGGTGGCCGGCATTGCCATCTCCGAGGCCGAACTGGAAACCGCCGGTAAGGCGTAAACCCAAGGGCGGCAAACGCTTGCCGACCCCTGGCCAAGTTAGGATTCCACCCAACAAGCCCGTGGCTAAAAGCCGCGGGCTTTTTTTTTACCCGCAACGCCCCATCGGACCGACGTAGAAACAGTCGCCGCGTGGTGCCGGCAGCGTTGTGGGACGCGCCGCGGGGCCCCGCGAAACCATGTCCACTATTACACAAGCCGCATGCTTGTACGTCGGAGAAACCATGAGCCAGACCTTGATCGAAACCTTGCCCCGGACCCGGGTTTCCATCGATCGCGCCGCCAATAATGCCATTCTCGGCTATCTGGATTTCCGGGCGCGGCTCTGGACGCCCGCCAACGCCGATCCCAAACGCGCCCAGCGCCAGCAGCAGGTCAGTGCGTTGCTGGGGTACCTGGCCGCCACGCTGCCCGCGGCGGCGGAGCTGCGCGTTTGTGACCAGGCGGTTCTGGCCGCCCCCAATGGGGTGATCTTCGCCGTGGCCGGCAGCAACGGGCTGCTGAAATTTCGCCTGCCCCGGCCTTTCCCGGAAGTCGAACTGTCCGTGGGCCTGCTGCCGGCGGGCCATGTCGGCCATGACTGGTGCTACTGCGACCCGCGCGGCGAGCCGGAAGCCAACCTCGAGGAATGGACCCGCCTGGCCTACGAATTCGCCCTGGAGATGTAGCCAGAATTTGCGTTCATTCGTGCCACAATCCATCAATTTCTTCGCGCCCTGCGCAAAATTCCAACATCTTCCCTCTCCTTAATATCTGTGTTCATCTGTGTTTATCTGTGGTTCCCCCTCGTTGCCTTTCTTCGTGCGTCTTCGCGACTTCGTGGCTTCGTGTTTATTCTTTCTGATTGCAGCCGTGCCGCGCCGGGTTCATTTGCAGGTGATTTATCGCCGCCGCGGATATTTCTTTCCCCGCCCGCTTTACTAATTTGCCATTCTGCGGTACATATAACACCGTGCCCGACTGCGGAAGGCGTCTTTCCGCATGCACTTCAGTCCTTTAAGGAGCTTGTGCCATTAGCCAACACGGTTTGCGTTGCAACGAGCAAATTCGTATCCCCCGCGTCTTCCTGGTAAACGAGGCCAACGAAAAAGTCGGCGAGGTGGCCACCATGGAGGCCCTGCGCCTGGCGCGCGAGACGGGGCTGGATCTGGTGGAAGTTTCCCCGCACGAACGCCCGCCGGTTTGCCGCATCATGGACTACGGCAAATGGAAATATAAACAACGCAAGAAGGAACAGAAGTCCCACGCCGGTTCCCACGTCACCCAGCTTAAAGAGCTGCGCATCCGCTCGGTGCGCATCGACGATAACGATCAGAACACCAAGCTCAACCAGGCCAAGAAATTCCTCGAAGAGGGCCACAAGGTCCAGTTCAACCTCATGTTCAAAGGCCGCGAAATGGCCCACGTGGACCTGGGCCGCGATATCCTCGAAAAATTCAAAGCCGGCCTGGCCGAAATCTCCAAGCCCGAGCGCGAACCGAAGCTCGAAGGCAAACGCATGATCATGATCCTGACCCCCAAGGCCCCGGCCTGACGCCGCCGCCGGTAGAACCGCAACTGAAAGTTTACAAGGACGGGCTCACGGGAGCCCGTTTTTTTCTGCGCGGTGCCGCAGTAACATGCCCGAAATAACTTCCGGCATTTTTGACGAACGTCCAACGTTCAACGTTCAACGTTGAAAGTTGAACGTTGGACGTTTGCTCGAAATCGGGAAGTTATTTCACTCTCATCCCGTATCGCCGGGTGCCGTGGTTATGCGCAGGTCGCATAACCACGTTTCCACGACCCCTATCTGCTCCCGGTCATAGCTAATGTTCTTGGGTGTGCCGTGCTGACGCCGAGAGTTTTTATCAACGAATGACGCGCATGATTTCCGTTGGGGTTGGCCAGCGAACCAAACCAGGGCAATTGCATTTGGCCGGAGGCCGTTCGTAGTACCGCCTTTAGGCGGCGTTGGGATGCACCATTGGAGCCGGCACGCTTGCGCAGCGTTGACCAACCGCCTAAAGGCCAAGACCGTTCAACGGAGGATCTCGATGGAATCGCGGAAGGGTCGTGTGGGCTGAGGTGTTTGGCGATGGCAGGGGCGTTTTTTGAGCCATTT
>Ga0316217_10000851_pt1 | contig 41457 bp, 31 predicted proteins | sample 1anoAmetaG_FD_203633 | JGI IMG/M metagenome (GOLD analysis project Ga0316217, IMG submission 203633) | Freshwater microbial communities from Trout Bog Lake, Wisconsin, USA - 1anoA | ecosystem: Environmental > Aquatic > Freshwater > Lake > Hypolimnion/Profundal zone | place: USA: Wisconsin...
AATCGTCGAGAAACTGAGCGGGTGCAAACAGACGCTGGAGCAGATCAAGCCTGGCTGCACCCGTCCCAGGACGCGAAAAAACAAGGGAAAATAACTCCAGTTGTTTGTGATACACTACACTAGCGGATGGCTGCCCAACCGCATCGCGCAGGAAGCGTCCCCGTTCGAAGACCCGGTAATGAACTCCCAACCTCAATTGAGATTGCGGAACGGGTTGATCACTCTCACCCCGTCATAGTCCTGTCGTTAGAGTCGAGAAAAACGTCCGGCTTCATACGTCTTGGATCGCGATGGTTTGTAGCCCAAGTCGAGTTTGCACTCCCTCAGAAGTCCTGCCAACTGCTCCCGGCTCTTCCGCTCTTCCGCTTCGCCGTCCCCCAACAGGACCGGCGCCCTGCCGGCCACCAACGCCGATAGGTAGCCCGATACCAGCGCGCTCACCGATGTCTTTTTCCGGGCCGCTTCCACCCGCGCGGCGTGATAAACCCGATCGTCCACACTCACCGTTATGTTCTTCACGGTGTCACAATGACTGTGAGACTGTGGCGAGTCAACACACCCCCCGGCCCGCCTCAACTCACCTCCCCGGTGCGTCCGCTCAAGGCCCCCCCTTTTGTGCTCGCAATTTACCCGGAGGCATGGATTATTCGTTGGAAATGAGACGGAGCCTGTTTGACCCGCCCGCCGCGTATTCTCGGCAAGAGAATTCTCGCTCGTCTTGCGGCCGCTGATTTATGCTGCCGCGCGAGATCTCCGTTGAGCATTGGCCGGAACGGACCACGTTCACTCTGCCGGCGCGGCCGCTGGGGCGCTGGCGCTGGTTGGGGCTCGCGCCGATGGCATTTAGCCTCGTTTTCGCTGGCGCCCCGATGGGTATTCTGGGACCGTCCTTGCGGCAGTTCGCGCAGGGCGGCAACGGGCCGGGGCGCTGGGTATTTATCCTCATCATCGCGCTCTTTATGTGCTTCGCCTTGATGCCGTTTGGGATAGGGCTATTCCTGCTGGCGGGGCATTGCCGGTTGGTGGTGAGCCGGGACCGCATCACTGCCACCGAGATCGCCGGTCCGATTTTCTGGCGGCGCAAAGCTCGCGTTAAGGACATCGAACGGCTCGAGATCGGCGCCGCCGGCCAAGTTGGGGACCGGGTTCCGTCGCGAGTCCCCTTTGCGTTTGGCGCTTTGACCGCCGTTTTGAAGAATGGCCGCCGGACCATTGTGGCCGTCGGTTATCCTTCGGAGTGGATGGCGGCCATCGCGGCTGAGATCGGCGGTTTGCTGAAACTGCAAGGCGCTTCGGTCGCGGTACGCGAGGTTGGCCTGGAACAACCCGACGCGACGCCCGCCACCAAAGAGGTGGCGTGTCAGCCTCCAAACTCCCGCGTCACGGTGGGCGAGGCGGGCGGCGGGGTTCAACTGTCGGTACCCTCGCGCGGCTTCTGGAAAGAGAGCTATGGTCTGGTACTGTTTGGCGGTTTTTGGTGCGCGATGACCGGGGCTATTACGACCGCGATCTGCGTGAGTCCCCAAGGCCGGCACCGGGGGGATCTCGGCCTGCCGGGAATGACCGCCTTGCTGGCCCTCTTCTGGGCGGTGGGGATTGTCATGACCCTGTTGGGCATTCATTTCGGAACCCGGAGATGGTCGATTCAAGCCGGCCGTGAGGGCCTCTCGGTCAAAGTCGAGTCGGCTTTGCGCTCCCGGAATTTCCAGTGGCAACGGGCCGAACTGCTCTCCGTGCGGGTCGGGGACAGTTCCGTGGAGGTGAATCACCGCCGGTTGAGGGAGATCCAGATTCAGCCGCTGACCGGCAAGCACAAAGGCCTTCTCGCCGGTCGCGACGAACAGGAGTTGGCGTGGGTCGCCTCCCTCCTGCGTCGGGGCCTGGGGATGAAATGAAAAGGGCGGCGACCGATCCATGACCCTTCTCCCGATTGTCGGACGCGAGTTGCGCGCCGCGGCGCGGCGGACCAGCACGTATTGGACGCGCTTAATCGTCGCGTTAGTGGCGGTGTTGCTCGGCGCTTCGATCTTCATTGTTGACCTTGGGGCTTCTCCGCAGGAGATCGGGCAGTTTATTTTTCGCGGATTGGCCGGCCTGCTCTTGCTCTATTGCCTGGTCCAGGGGCGGCGCGCCTCCGCCGATTGTCTGAGCGAGGAGAAGCGCGAAGGCACGCTGGGCCTGCTCTTTCTGACTGACTTGAAGGGGTACGACGTGGTGCTGGGGAAACTGGCGGCGACCTCGGTGGGAGGCTTCTACGGGCTGATGACGGTGTTTCCCGTCCTGGCCATGACCCTCCTTCTGGGGGGCATTTCCAGCGGCGAATTCTGGCGCATGGTCCTGGTGCTGGTGAACACCTTTTTGTTTTCGCTGGCGATTGGCGTGATGAGTTCGGCCCTAAGCCGCGACTATCGCCGGGCCATGGCGGCCAATTTCTTTCTGCTCTTATGCCTGGCCGCGGCGCCGCCCGCCTGCGCTTCCGTCATCGCCGCCTGCAGACCGTCAAACCAGTTCCCGCCGGCGCTCCTTTACTCCTGTCCGGTTTATACCTTTTTTACCGCCTTCGACATCCTCTACCTGTCGCGACGAGTTGACTTCTGGTGGTCGTTGGGGCTGACGCACGCGTTGGTCTGGCTGCTGGTCGGTTTGGCCAGTAGGGTCGTGCCCCATACCTGGCAGGATCGGCCGTCAAAGGCGGGCCGCAACCTCTGGCGCGAGTTCTGGCAATGGCTGAGCCTGGGGCGCAAATCCAAGCAGGCGGAGTACCGGAGGAGATTGCTGAATATCAACGCCTATTACTGGCTGGCGGGCCGCGCGCGGCTCAAACCGGTTCACGTCTGGGTTTTCCTGGGTTGCATCGCCTTATGGTGGGTGATCGGCTGGCTGGCCGCGGGCGCCCTCTGGATGGACGAGTCGGTTCCGGTCACGACGGCCTTGCTCCTCAACACCACCCTGAAGATGTGGGTGGTGATCGAGGCGGGCCAGCGGTTGGCCGAAGACCAGCACGCGGGGGCGCTGGAACTGTTGTTGTCCACGCCCCTGAGCGTGACGGACATTCTCCGCGGCCAATGGCTGGCCTTGCGCCGACAGTTCCTGAACCCGTTATTGGCCGTGCTCGCCTTGGAATTAGTCCTGGCGATACTCATGTGGCGGCGATCCTCCGACGGGCGAATCGCCACGTTTTTCGCGGCGGGAATGCTGATGCTGGTGGCGGATGTCTTCGCCTTGGGTTGGGTGGCCATGCGCGCGGCCTTGACCGCCCGGAATCCCAACCGGGCGACGATCGCCGCCGTGGTCCGCATCCTGGTGGCGCCCTGGGTCGCCGCCAGTCTCGTGTGGGCGTTGGTCAATGCCTGGTTTGTCCTGACCTCCGATAATGCCTGGAATCCCAGTTGGAAAGTCGGTCTGGGGTTGTGGTTCGGGTGCGGGCTTGCCGCCGATGTGATCTTCGGGCTGTTGGCCTGGTGGCAATTGCGATCGCGTTTTCGCCAATACGCTCTGCGGCGCTACGCTCCCGCCCCGACTCGTTTTTCACGCTGGTTTCACCGCCGTCGGCCGGTCGCGGCAAGGATGGCTTCCGGCCAGAGGGTTTTCGGCCGCGGGCCAAAGCGCCCGTGGTGGAGGCGGAAGGCGGTGGTTGCGGCGTCGGTCCTGGTGTTGGCGGGCGTCGGAATGGGCTGGTCCCAATGGCGGTCAAGGCCGGTTTATTCGCCGGTAGTGACGGTGTCGCTCGCGACGAGCAACACGCCGATCTGGATCTCTGCCTGGGGGCAGACCTTGATGATGGTGCTGCCCGATGGCAGCCTTTGGCGGTGGGGCCAGATTTGGCCTGTGGACGAGCGGCGTTTCGTGGCGCCCGAGCGGATCGGAACCAATGACGGCTGGGTGAAAGTGAGCTTTTCGGCCAACCGCTGCACCGCGCTCCGGCGCGACGGCAGCTTGTGGGAAGGAAAACAGATCAACTTAGGGATCGATGAACCGCTTACGCCGGTGGCCACAGGACACGAGTGGCTCGATGTAGCCGGTTACGGCGTCGCGACCTATGGTATCCGCCGCGACGGCACGCTCTGGGTCTGGAACGAAGCCGCTGCGACGCGATACGCGCTCAAGGGAGGGCCTTCTGTTCTCGCTCCGCCGGGGAGCAACTCGGTCCAAGCGGCCTCCACCGCCCCGATTGCTCCGGCTTCTTCCAGCATCAAGGCATCCACGCGAGCGGGCGATGGCTCGATCGGTAGAATGACACAGGTCGGCACGAATCGTAATTGGGCCGCCCTCAAAGGCTCGGGCGCCAATTGCGTCCTGGCCCTGCAAACCGACGGGACGCTCTGGGCTTGGGGCTTTCTCCGTCCCGCGTGGAGTCCGCAAGGCATGATTTGGTTCACTAACGCTCTGACACCGGTCCAGCTTTGCTCGAACACAAACTGGGTGACAATATCCTCAATGTTCGGCGGCCTCTCGGTTTGGAACCGCTCGGGCGAACTGTGGGACCCGTTTGTCCAGCCTCCCCATGCCGAGGCCTCGGTCGCCTCGGTCGGGCGCCTAATCCTGGCCAACGCGTCGCCATCCCGGGTGGCGATGGCCTATTGCGGACTCTCTGAGTGGTTCCAGGTCCGGACCAACGGCACCCTGTGGAGAAAGTCGGATGCTAGCGCGCCGTGGAGCGGAGCGCCGGAGGGAGCGTGGCGCCAGGTGGGTGCGCGAACGGACTGGGTGTTCGTTTGGGGCGGCGCCGGCGTCGCTATCGGCCAGACGGCGGACGGCACGCTTTGGACTTGGGGCGCGGACCTGACTCGTCAAGCGTCGCCGGACTTATCCACGCGGCTGCAAATTGCGCGGGCGCGCCTGGCCGGTATCTTTGGAACCGGGAGCCGAGCGGGGCTGGGGCTGGGCGGTTTCAAGGCCCCGGTGTTCGTGAGAGATCCGCGTCCCTTCATGAAGCTGGAGTTGGTCCCGCCGGGAAACTAATCGGCGTATCCGTTCGGATGCTGGCGATGCCATGCCCAAGCGGTGGAGACGATGTCCTCCAACTTGGGGAATTTGGGCTTCCAGCCGAGTTCGCCGATGGCCTTGCCGGCCGAGGCCACCAAGCGGGGTGGGTCGCCTGGACGACGCTCTTTTTCGACGGCGGGGATCTTCCGGCCGGTGACCTTTTCACACATTTGGATCACGTCGCGCACCGAGTAACCATCGCCGTTGCCCAGGTTGTAAAAGCCCTGTTTGCCTGGGGCCAGCGCCAGGATGTGGGCTTGCGCCAAGTCGACGATATGGATGTAGTCCCGGATGCAAGTCCCATCGGGCGTGGGGTAATCCGTCCCGAAGATCTCGCAATGCGGCTTTTGGCCGAGCGGCACTTTCAGGACATTGGGGATGAGGTGACTCTCGATGCGGTGGTGCTCGCCGAATCGGGCGCTGGCGCCCGCGGCGTTGAAGTAGCGGAAAGCCACGAATTCCAACCCGTGCAATTCGTGATACCAATGGAGCATCCGCTCAAACATGAGCTTGGATTCGCCGTAGGGGTTGATGGGCCGCTGCGGCAGCTCCTCGGTCATCGGAACGCGGTCGGGCGGGCCGTAGGTGGCGCAGGTGGAACTGAACACGAATTTCTTAATCCCAAGCGACTGGGCGGCTTCGAGGAGCTTGAGGCCATTGCCGACGTTATTGCGAAAGTACTTGCCGGGGTTGGTCATTGACTCGCCGACCAGCGCGTTGGCCGCGAAATGCACGATCGCCTCGGCTTGCGCCTGGCGCGCCGCGTCGAGAATATCATTGTCCACCTCGGGCCGCCCGAGCACGAAGCTCGCCCGAGGGTCCACCGCCGAGCGATGTCCCTCGCTCAGGTTGTCATACACCGTGACGCTGTGCCCCGCGTTCAGTAGTTCTTCTGTGCAGATCGATCCGATATAACCCGCGCCGCCAGTAACAAACACATTCATGCCGCCCAGTTTAGCCGTGGAACCCGTCGCGCTCAATTTGAAAAATCCGGCGTGAAAAATCCGTCGCCGCGTCAAGCGCCAGGGATCTAGAAAGCTCTTTGCCTCGTTAGCTCGCGTCGAGCGCTTGCCGGGCTTGCCGCCGTGCGGCCAGGATCGCGGCGCCGAGGGCTCCGGTAAACTGGGGGAGTTGCGGCACGGTGATCTCGCAGGCCAGCGCCGACTGGAGGGCGCGCACCATTCCCGATTGGAGGGCAACCCCGCCCGTGAAGCAGACCGGGCGGCGGACGGAGCGACCGGCCAGGGCCGCCACGCGCAAGGAGATCGCATTTTGGACTCCGGCGGCAATGTCGGGCGTGGAGACGCCCTCAGCGAGCAACCCGATGATCTCCGTCTCCGCGAACACCACGCACATGTTGCTGATGGCGGCCGGCTTCGCGCTGCCGAGGCTGAGCTCGCCCAACGTGACCAGGTCCACCCCCAGGCGCGCCGCCACCACTTCGAGGAAGCGGCCGCTCCCCGCGGCGCAGCGATCGTTCATCGAGAAATCCCGCACCCGGCCGTCGTCATCGAGCGCGATGCACTTGCTGTCCTGGCCTCCGATCTCGATGATCGTGCGCGCGGTCGGCGCCAGGTGGGACACCCCCCGCGCGTGGCAAGTGATTTCCGTGATCGTGGTATCGGCGAACCGCAAGGCATTGCGCCCGTAGCCGGTGGCTACCAACGCGCCAATGGCGCCACGCTCCACGCCGGCTTGCCGGCAGGCCTGGTCCAACAGGTCCGCGGCTAATGCCTCCTGGTTGACTCCCTGGTCGCCAATGGAATAACCCAACACCCGGCCCAATTCGGAATCGAACAAGATTACCTTGGTCGCCCGCGAGCCCGCATCGATGCCGGCGCTGAGCATGGGCTCAAATATTGAAGTCCATCGCGTCAAACGGACGGGCCTGCAAAGCTTCCCATCGCTGGCACATCTCGCCGATCGTCACTCGTTCAGCCACCGCTACCACCGCGTCGCGAATCTCCTTCATCACGCTTCGAATCGCGCATCGCGACTCGTCCGGGCAGGAACACTTCTGGTAAAAATGGCCGCTGACGCAACTGACCGGGGCCAAAGCGCCTTCGATGTGCCGAACCACCGCAGCCAGCGTGATCTGGTCGGGCTTGCGCGCCAGGCGATAGCCACCGGCGATCCCCCGTTTGCTTTGGACAAAGCCGCCGGACTTCAGGTCGTTTAAGATCTGCTCCAGGAAGCGCTTGGGGATATTTTGCTGATCGGAAATGGCTTGGATGCGCACCACGGGTTGACCGTAGTTGAGCCCGAGCACTAATAGGGCGCGGAGCGCATATTCTCCACGAAGCGAGAGTTTCATGACAGAGACAGTGTAGATTACAGGGGGAGAAGGTCAAGAAGATATAATTGAGACAACTCTATTGACATAGTGTAGATTGGTGTTAATTTGTGAAACATGCATTGGCAAATGAAGAACTGGGCAAAGAGGAAACCTCGAAAGGACGTCCGAACCGACGTTGAGCGAACCGTTCACGTGGGTGGCGAACTCGTAGCTTGGGTGTTCAGCCAGTTGTCAGGTTGGCTAACGGTCGCTTCCTCCCTTGTTTTGCTTTTGGCGTCGACGTCGAGTTCGCCCGGGAAAGACATCACTTTGCTGAATGTATCCTACGACCCAACACGCGAGCTTTACCAGGAATTCAACAAGGCTTTTTCGAAATACTGGCTGGAGAAGACGGGCGATAAGGTCGACGTGAGGGCTTCGCACGGCGGCTCGGGTAAACAAGGGCGGGCGGTGATTGATGGTTTGGGGGCGGATGTGGTGACTTTGGCGTTGGCCTACGACATCGACGCGATCGCGGAGAAGGCGCGACTGCTGCCGCTGGACTGGCAAAAGCGGCTGCCCGGCAACAGTTGTCCATACACCTCGACCATTGTGTTCCTGACGCGCAAGGGCAATCCCAAAGGCATCAAAGATTGGGATGACCTGCTGAAGCCGGGGTTGGCGGTGATCACGCCCAATCCGAAGACCTCCGGGGGCGCCCGGTGGAACTACCTGGCCGCCTGGGGTCACGCGCTGAAAAAGTCGGGCGGCAGCGAGGCGGAAGCCAGGGAGTTCGTGAGCCGGCTCTACAAGAATGTGCCGGTACTGGATTCCGGAGCGCGCGGGGCGACGACGACGTTTGTGCAGCGGGGTATTGGGGATGTGCTGATTGCCTGGGAAAACGAGGCGATGCTATCGCTCAAGGAGATGGGCGGCGACCGCTTGGAGATGATAACGCCCGCGGAGAGCATCCTCGCGGAGCCACCGGTGGCCTGGGTGGACCAAGTGGTCGCAAAACATGGGACGTTGGAGGTGGCGAAGGCGTACCTCCAATACCTCTACAGCCCGGAAGGTCAGGAGATCGCCGCCCTGAATTATTACCGTCCCCGTTTGGAAAGCGTCGCGCAGAAGCATGCGGGCGCGTTTCCGAAACTGGAGCTCTATACGATCGATGAACGGTTTGGCGGATGGCAGAAGGCCCAAAAAAAGCACTTTGTCGAAGGCGGGATCTTCGACCAGGTGTTCGACCAGATCCAGGCTTCCCGTCGCTGATCGCGCCGCCAAGCGCATGAATCCCGCTTCCTTGCCACCCGAGCTACTCGATTGGAGAATATATCGAAAAGCAATTCCTACTGACTGAATTCAAATCATCGGCACAAACTAGAAACAAGAAAACACTATGTCTCGCATCTATAAAGATATTACCGAAACCATTGGTAACACCCCGCTGGTCCGCCTGAATCGGACCGCGCAAAAGCACGGAGCTCAGGCGGATATCCTGCTCAAGCTCGAATTCTTCAACCCGCTGTCCAGCGTGAAGGATCGGATCGGCGTGGCGATGATCGATGACGCGTTGAAGTCCGGGCGGATCAACCAGGATAGCGTGTTGATCGAGCCGACCAGCGGGAACACCGGCATCGCGCTGGCGTTCGTGGCGGCGGCGCGCGGCCTCAAGCTGATTCTGACCATGCCGGAGACGATGAGCTTGGAACGGCGGAAGTTGTTGAAAGTCCTCGGCGCCCGGTTGGTGCTGACCGAAGGCGCCAAGGGGATGAAGGGCGCCATCGCCAAAGCGGAGGAACTGAAACAGCAAATTCCCAACAGCGTCATTCTCCAGCAGTTTTCGAATCCATCCAATCCCGAGATTCACCGCCGGACCACCGCAGAGGAGATCTGGAAGGACACCGACGGGTTGGTGGATATCGTCGTGGCGGGGGTTGGGACGGGCGGCACCATCACGGGCGTCGCCGAAGTGCTCAAGCCGCGCAAACCAAGCTTCCGCGTGGTGGCGGTTGAGCCGGCCAAGTCTCCCGTCATCTCGGGCGGCAAACCCGGTCCGCACAAACTGCAAGGGCTGGGGGCGGGTTTCATTCCCGACAATCTGAACACCAAGGTGGTGGACGAAGTCATCCAGGTGAACGAAGAAGATTCGGGGCCGATTTCCAAGCAGATTAACCAACTGGATGGAATACCGGTGGGCATTTCGAGCGGGGCGGCGGTATGGGCGGCCTTGCAACTCTCCAAGCGGCCCGAAAACAAAGGCAAACTGATTGTGGTCATCATCCCCTCCTGCTCCGAGCGCTACCTCTCCTCCTGGCTGTTTAGCGATATCAATGTCGAGTCCGATTCGATCGCCGATTTGGTAGGCGCGCCGGCCTAGGCTCCTTGGGTCCTAAGACGCGTCGTGAAGGCGTCGAGGTTGCGGCGCGGGCAAGAGGCCCGCGCCACAGCCTGCGGCCCCGCCGACTTAGGCGCCCACGAGAATTGTCTCGCGCCCGCTCAGGCCATTGATTAGGTTGCGCCTTGAACAGCGCGTGGGGACGACTGACGCGCGCCACTGCTATTCATGGCCCGAAAGAGATTCAACGTGTTGCCCGGCTTTGGGCTGACGCTGGGCTTCACGCTCTTCTATTTGAGCGCGGTCGTCTTGATTCCCGTCGGCGGCCTGGTGCTCCGGGCCCTGGGTATTTCGTGGGCGGATTTTTGGCGGCTGGCGACCACGCCGCGGGCGCTGGCTGACTATAGCCTCACGTTCGGGGCGTCGTTGGCGGCTTCCGTGGTCAACGCCGTCTTTGGCACGTTACTGGCTTGGGTGCTGGTGCGCTATGAATTCCCCGGCCGTCGTTTTATCGATGCGATGGTGGATTTTCCCTTTGCGCTGCCCACGGCGGTGGCGGGTTTGACGTTGGCGGACCTGTTTTCCCCGAATGGTTGGCTGGGGCGGGCCCTCGTGCCGCTGGGGATCAAAGGCGCCTTCACCCCGCTGGGGGTGGTGATCGCGCTGACCTTTGTCGGGATGCCTTTCGCGGTTCGGACCTTGCAGCCCGTCTTGCAGAGCCTGGAGCGGGATGTCGAGGAGGCGGCCGCCACGCTGGGGGCGGGGCGGTTGCGGACCTTCGTCGCGATCATCGCGCCGTCGCTGCTGCCGACGGTCATGACCGGGTTCGCCCTGTCCTTCGCGCGCGCCATCGGGGAGTACGGATCGATCGTCTTTATCTCCGGCAATCTGCCCTTCAAGACCGAGATCGCGCCTTTCCTGATCGTCATGCGGTTGGAGGAATACGATTATGCCGGCGCGATCGCGGTGGCGGTGGTGCTGCTGGTGTTTTCATTTGTACTCCTGGCCGTCATCAACGTGCTGGAGCAATGGGCCTCGCGGTTCCAACAATGACGCATGTCGGAAATCGGGCGCCATTCTAAAAGTTCGCTGAGAGCTTCGCAACGGGCCACGGAGGAATCGCCCGTGGCCAAGTGGGTGTTGATCACGCTCGCGTTGGGTTTTTGCGGCGTGTTCCTGCTGTTGCCGCTGGCCAACGTGTTTGTTCAATCTTTCGCCAAGGGGTGGGCCTATTATCTGCGCGCGCTGACCCATCCCGACTCCTTGGCGGCCATTCGCCTCACCTTGCTGGTGGCGGCCATCAGCGTGCCCTTGAACGTCATCTTCGGGCTCGCCGCCGCCTGGCTGATCGCCAAGTTCGAGTTTACGGGGAAATCGCTGCTCATCACGCTCATCGATCTGCCCTTTTCGGTTTCGCCCGTGGTGGCGGGGCTCATGTTTGTCGTGCTGTTCGGGCGGCAGGGGTTCCTGGGGCCGTGGCTCGAGGCGCACGATATCCGGATCATTTTCGCCGTGCCCGGGATTGTGCTGGCGACGGTGTTTATCACCTTTCCCTTTGTGGCGCGGGAATTGATCCCCGTGATGCAGGCGGTCGGCTCGGAGCACGAGCAGGCGGCCCTGACCCTTGGGGCCAACGGCTGGCAGACTTTTTGGTATGTCACGTTGCCCTCGGTGAAGTGGGGACTGCTCTACGGGGTCATCCTGTGCAATGCTCGAGCCATGGGAGAATTCGGCGCCGTCTCGGTGGTTTCCGGCCATATCACCGGGCTGACCGATACCATGCCGTTGCGCGTCGAGAAGCTCTACAACGAATACGATGCCCCGGCGGCGTTCGCCATCGCGGGGTTGCTCGCCCTGCTGGCCCTGTTTACGTTGGGCATCAAGACCGTTCTGGAATGGAAACAAACGCGCCAATATGAGCGAGCCCAGGCGCCGGTTAATCCTCAACCCCCAACTCCGGACTAATAGCCAGTGAGCATCGAACTGAAGAGAATCACCAAGCAGTTTGGCGGCGTGGCCGCCGTCAACAACATCAGCTTCTCGGTGAAGGAGGGCGAGTTGATGGCGTTGCTGGGGCCCAGCGGCGGGGGCAAGACGACGGTGCTGCGGATGATCGCGGGCCTGGAGATGCCAACCGCGGGCGATGTGTTCATTCGGGGGGTTCGGGTCAATGACCTGTCGGTCCAGCAACGCAACATCGGCTTCGTATTTCAGAATTACGCCCTGTTCAAGAACATGACGGTGGCCAAGAACGTCGCGTTCGGGTTGAAGATCAAGAAGTGGAAGCGGGCGGACGCGGAGCCGCGGGTCGCCGAGCTGCTCCAGCTTTTTGGATTGGAGGGCCTGGACGGCCGGTACCCCCACCAACTCTCGGGCGGCCAGCGTCAGCGGGTCGCCATTGCCCGCGCCCTGGCCCCGAAACCGAGCGTGCTGCTGCTCGATGAGCCTTTCGGCGCCGTGGACGCCAAGATCCGGCAGGAACTGCGCGAGTGGCTGGTCACGTTGCACCATGAACTGAACGTCACGACCATCTTTGTCACCCATGACCAGGAGGAGGCGATGGAGGTCTCCAACCGCATCGTCATCTTCTCGCGCGGCCTCCTCGAGCAGGTGGGCACTCCGCGCGAGGTTTATGACCAGCCGGCCAACGAGTTTGTGGCGCGGTTCATTGGCGTGATGAATATCCTCGAGCTGGAGACCCGGGGCGGCGTCGCGCGCATCAACGAACTCGAATTTCCCGCCCCCGGTCATCCCGACGGCGAGAAGTTGCGGATTGGTTTTCGGCCTTACGCGGTGCAGATCTCGGCCGACCTCACCCAGTGCCGTTACCGGGCGATGTTGCGGCATACTTTTTTTCTCGGCGTGCTGCTGCGGGTGGAACTTGAGTTGCCCAGCGGACTGCTCATCCGCGCGCGCATGAGCAAAGAGGAATATGCCCACCAGGGTTTGGAGGACGGCCGCGAGGTCTCCTTCCAGATCCGTCAATTCCGCGTCTTGTCCACCGAATCGGCGTCGCTTCCGCCCGAAAGCGATCTGCCGTATCAGCCCGCGCCTATGATCGGGGAGAATATCTAAGCGGGTCTGGTTGGTTGCGCCGCCGTCGCGTGGGTGGGGCGCCTCGCCCCGCGCGCGCCGTTCGGGTCCGGCGCGCGAGCGGCGGGCAGGGGATGGCCGACCCTACCTCACCTCACTGACTTTGGCGTCAGCGACCGTCCAGGCCTTTGAGATAAGCCAGGATGAGTTCGGGGAGGTCGGCGCTGTAACCACCCTCCAACACGCTGAACACGGGCAGGGCCAGTCCGCGCAATTGGCCGCCGATCCAGTGAAAATCTTCCGCTTCGAGGGTTAACTGGGCCAGGGGATCCCGAGCGAAGGCGTCAAAACCGGCGGACACGGCGATCAGGTCGGGCTTGAAGCCGGCGAGATGCCGTAGGGCGCTCTGGACGACGCGGCGGTACTCGCCGCGCGGGGTTTGGGGGGGGAGCGGGAAATTGAAGCAGTTGTTGCCGACGTTGCGGGTCCCGGTGCCGGGGTAGCAAGGGAACTGGTGAATCGAGTAGAGGTTGGCTCCGGGACGGTTGAGGAGGATCGCCTCGGTGCCATTGGCATGATGGACATCGAAGTCGAAGACGGCGACGCGACCGACGCCGGTCGCGAGGGCGTCGAGGACGGCAATGGCGATGTTGTTGAGGTAGCAGAAGCCCATCGCCCGGCCGCGCAGGGCGTGGTGGCCCGGGGGGCGCATGAGGCTGAAGGCCATTTCCCCGGACCGCGTGGTCCGCATCGCGGTCAGGGCGGCCCCGGCGGAGCGGCGGGCATGCTCTCCAATCTTGGAGAGAAAGGGGGTATCGTCGTCGAAGTCATCCGGCCCCTCCAGGCGCTGCAAGTGGTCGGGCGTGTGAGCGCGCAGGAGCGGAGCGTCTTCGACGGGCGACGGTTCAACCCACAGGATCGGCAACTCCTTCTCGTTCCGGAGGCGCTTCAAGGAAGAGAGAATGCGCTCCGGCCTTTCCGGGTGTCCCGGGGCGGAATAGCCCGCGCAACGCTCGTCAGTGATGAGCTTCAAAGTCAGCGAAGAGCGCCTGGGGTTGGGAGTGGAATGGTTCCGAGCGGCGTTGACGCGCTTCGCCGAGCGCCGCGGCTCCAGAAGAGATCCTGCCGAGAAAACATAAGGTCATGAAATTTCAGGCATAGCCTTTCGCACTGGGCTTAGAGGCCGACTCCAAGTCCCGATATGATTGCCAGTTAAGGGTCCTTCGAGCGGGGACACAAGCCAAAAGCGCGAGTTTTTCCGCGCGCGCGGGGTCCGAGTCGCTTCGCGATGAACGACCGCAGCGGTAACGATAATGCATCTCCAAGTCAAGCAAAAGGTTCGCCGCGCTCGGCGTTGGAGGGGAACGTTGATCGTAACATGTTGATAATCAACAAGATACTATTACGATTAGAAATTGACACGTTTTACAGTAGTGATAGTGTATGGTCGCTACCGGCAATGTTGCGGATTCAGCGCGACTTGCCTTGCGTGTTTGCAATTTTTTTGAATAATAGCAGTTTATGAACGATACCACTTTATCGGCCCGGCCCGCCGGCGGTTCCCCTGCGGTCGCCCGAATTTCCGAGGTCGTGATCCGGATTGCTGGGAATTCGCAGGACGGAATCCAGGCGATCGGGGGTTTTCTGGCCCGGTTGGCCGGGCGGAGCGAACAAGAGGTCATGACCTTCATGACGATTCCCTCGACGATTTCCGGGGGGCCCTCGCTCTTTCAGGTCCGCATCGGATCGGGGGAGGTGCTCAGCGCCGGCGACGAGGCCGATGTGCTGTTGGCTTTCTACCAACACTCCTATGATGACCACATTCGTTCGCTCAAGAGCGGGGGGATTGTCCTCTATGACACCGATCATGTGGAGCCGAACCCGGAGTTGCAGGAGGCGTATCATCATGCCGGGATTCCCATTTCGACGCTGACGGTCGAGGCCATCGGCGGCACGTCTAAAGACAAGGGCAAGAACATCTTTGCGCTGGGCCTATTGGCGCGGATGTTCGACCTCAGCGTGCCGAAGTTGGAGGCGCTGGTGGGCGAGCGATTTGGAGGCAAAGATCCCAGCGTGCTCAACAATGCGTTGGCGGCCTTCCATTCCGGGTATAATTACTCCATCGACCGGTTGGTGGAGACGTTCCGTTTCGTGGACAGCCAGCGCCGGGCGGGCCAGCAGGTCGTAATGAACGGGAACGAAGCCCTGGCCTTCGGCCTGATCGCCTCCGGCGTGCGCTTCGGGGCGGCCTACCCGATTACGCCCTGGTCGGATGTCATGGAAATCCTGCGGCGAGAACTGCCGAAGTATGGCGGTTCGTTCGTGCAGTGCGAGGATGAGATTGCGGCCATCTCGATGGCCATCGGTGCGAGCTTCGCGGGGCGGGTCGCGGTGACCGGATCCAGCGGCCCGGGGATCTCCTTAAAGATGGAATCGCTGGGTTGGGCCGTGATGGCCGAAGTGCCGCTGGTGGTGGTTAATGTCCAGCGCGGCGGCCCGTCGACGGGTTTGCCGACGCAGGTAGAGCAATCCGATTTGAACCTGGCCTGTTTCGGCAGCCATGGCGACGCGCCGCGCGTCGTGCTGGCGCCCGCCAACGTGGAGGACTGCTTCCACATCGCGATCGAGGCGGTGAACCTCGCCCGGAAGTACAATGTGCCGGTGTTTATTTTGAGCGATCAGGCTATTTCCACGCGCATCGAAGCCTTCCCAACGCCGGCGTTGGAGCAGATTTGCCAGGACATTACCCCGGATCTCAGCCCGGTGGCCGACTACAAGCCCTATGACCTTACGCCGCCGGACGGCTTTACCCGCCGGGTGGTGCCCGGCACGCCCATCCTGAGCGGGCGGTACCCCATTGCGGGGGGCCTCGAACACGACGAATATGGACATCCCAGCGGTTCGCCCAAGATGCACCTGCGGATGACCGCCAAACGGCGCCACAAGCTCCAGACCCTGGCGGCCGCTTTGCCCACGCCTAAAGTGTATGGGCCTTCGGAGGGCGACTTGCTCCTGGTGGGCTGGGGTTCAACGCAGGGGCCGATCCGCGAGGCGGTGGACCGCGCGCGCGACGCCGGCCGCAGTGTTGCCTCGCTCCATATCCGTCACCTCTCCCCGCTGCCGCCGGGACTGGACGCCCTCTTCGCCGGGTTCAAGACGATCCTGGTGGTGGAAATGAACGACGAAGGGCTCTACGGTTATGGCCAGTTGGGTGGTCTGCTGCGGGCCCGCTTCTGTGATGCGCGCATCAAAGGCCTGAACAAAACTGACGGCTTGAACTGGAAGGTCAAAGAAATCATCGAGGGCCTCGAGGGCCATCTCAAGACCGCCCCGGTTAAAGGTTGAGGCCGTCCACCCGCTTTTTTGCCAGCTATCCGTTAATGATGTAGTTTTATCCTGTGTTATGATTGCTTCCTCATCTGAAGTTTCGGCCCCCAGTGGCCAGTCCCATCCCATTTCAGTTCCGCCCCTCGAACGCAAACCGCTCACAAAGAAGGAGATCGCCGCCGACCATCCGACCTGGTGTCCGGGCTGCGGCGATTTCTCCGTGCTGGCCCTTTACTTCAAGCTCATCGAGAAGCGCAAGCTTTGGCAGGAGAAGATCACCACGATTTCGGGCATCGGCTGTTCCAGCCGTTTTCCCTATTTCGTACAGGCCTATGGCGCGCATTATATTCATGGCCGCTCGCTGGCTTTTGCCAGCGGAGTCTCCCTCTCCCGCCCCGATCTCCACGTCTTCGTGTTCGGAGGCGATGGCGACCTCTTTTCCATCGGCGGCAACCATTTCACCCACACCGCGCGCAAGAACATCAAGCTCACCTGCGTGGCCATGGATAATTGGGTCTATGGTTTGACCAAGAAACAGACCTCGCCGACCTCGCCGCTGGGGTTCAAGAGCAAGACCGATATCTGGGGTGCGGTGGACTATCCCATCAACCCCATGAAACAGGCCATCGCCGCCGGCGCTTCGTTCGTGGCGCGCACCACCCATACCAACCCCAACCATGTGGCCCAGATGATGGAGGCCGCGATGGACCATGACGGCTTCAGTTTCATCGAGTGCCTCAGCGAGTGCGTGGAATTCTACGAAGGGGCCTTTGACGCCTCCAATCCGCGCAAGGGCGGTGTTTTCAACACCGTTCCCGCCTCGCACGACGTCACCAACGAGCTCGCCGCTTACAAGTTGGCCGATGAGCCTTTTCCGGGCTATTTCGGCATCTTCTACAAAGTCTCCAAGCCTACCAAGAACCAAAAAGAGGCGGCCATCTGCTCCGCCGCGCGGGAAAAAGTCAAAGGCCTCAAGGACTGGGAGATTCTCCAGAAGACATTTGACCGGATGAAGTGAGGATCGCGTTCGCCACGCGGTTGGAGGTCTCCTGATCGGTCTCATCGGGACTCAGCGCGATCCAGGTAAGCCGCATCTGGCGGCGGAACCAAGTCAACTGGCGTTTGGCGTATTGCCGGGTGCGAAGCTTGACCAATTCGATGGTTTCCGCCAGGGGTCGCTCGCCGCGCAGGTGCTCGACCACTTGCCGGTAGCCCAGGGCTTGCATGGCGATGGGGTTTTCCGCTAATCCACACTCCAGGAGCCGTTGCGTTTCCGCTACCAACCCGGCCTGGAACATGCTGTCCACGCGATGGTTGATGCGCCGCTGGAGGTCCTCGGGCGTCCGCGTAAGACAAACGGCTTCTGGAGGGCCGGCGGCGCCTCCCGATTGCCACCGGGGACGCTGAGGAGAGCTGGATTTGCCAGTCAGGCGCAGGACCTCAACCGCGCGGATGACGCGCCGCGGGTTTTTGCGGTCGATCCGCGCGTAACCCTCCGGGTCTCCGGCAGCCAATTCCTGGAGCAGGGCTTCCAAAGGGACGGCCTCCAACCGGGCCCGCAAGGCCGCGTCCGCCGGGGGGGCTTCGCCGAGGCCCTCAAGCAGGGCTTTGAAGTAGAGGCCCGTGCCGCCGCAGAGAATGGGCAGACGCTTCCGCGTCTGGATGTCCGCGATGGCCTCGCCGGCGAGCCGGGCGAATTGGGAGGCGTCAAACCGCGCGCTGAGCTCCACGATGTCGATCAGATGGTGCGGGACGCGGGCGCGCTCCGGCGGCGTGGGTTTGGCGGTGCCGATGTCCAGCCCGCGGTAAACCTGCATGGAATCGACCGAGATGATCTCGCCGCCCAGTCTTTCCGCCAGGAGCAAGGCGACCGCCGATTTGCCCACCGCCGTCGGCCCGGCCAGCACCATGTTCACGCCTTCTCGACCGCCTGATTGCCGGCGGTGGAGCGCGGGAGCAGGCTCAGGAGGGTTACCCCGATGACGAGGATTCCCGCGCTGACGGCCTGGCCGGGCGTCAGCAGGCCGCCGACATACTGGTTGGGGGGGTAGTCGCCGCGGAATAGCTCAACCAACGACCGAACAAGGGCATAGCTGACGAGGTAAACTCCGAAGACCTGCCCGTCGAACTTCTTGCGCCGGAAAAGCCAGGCCAGCGCCGCGTAGAGGCCCAAGTCCAGGAGCGATTCGTAGATCTCGGTCGGATGGACAGGAAAGGTGGGCGCGCCCGCGGCGTTGTCCGCGGGGAAGCGGATGGCCCAAGGGAAAGCGCAGGCGCGGCCGTAGCAACACCCATTGAGCAGGCACCCGATGCGTCCAAAGGCTTGCCCCAGGGCGATGCTGGGAGTGAGAATATCCGCCGTGCTCCAGAGCGGGACCTTCTTGAGGCGGGTGTAGAGGATGCATCCGATCGACGAGCCTACCAAACCGCCGTAATAGACCAAGCCTCCGTGCCATACCATGAAGATGGCGGTCAAGGATCTTCCCGCAAACTCCTCGCGCCAGAACGTGAAAACATAAAGAACGCGCGCGCCGAGCACGGCGCCGATGATCAACCAGGGTCCGATATCGAGGGTTCGCTCTGGATCCACGCCGCGGAGCAGACCCCGCCGGCTGGCGGTCCACATCCCGGCCACAAATCCCAGCATTACCATCACGCCGTACCACGTGATCGTCAGCGGTCCCAGTTGAAAAGCAATTGGATGCACTTAGCGATTTCCGCGTCCACTCTGCCCGAACCCCCGGGATGAGTCAACGCGCCAGACTTTCCGCCATGGAGCGCTCAGGGCCGCATCAAGCTCGCGAAATCCGCTTAATGCTACCGAGGGCAGGGCCGGGCAGTGCTCCCCCCGCAGCTCGTCCGGCCACACCCAACGGCGTCCGCGGAGTGGCGCGCATGAACCTTCTGGAGGCTGGACGCGGTCCTGGCGGCTCCCCGCCACCAGATTTCTCGTCCAAGAGCTTGGTTAGGGCGTTGATCAAAAAATTGCGCGATGCCCTGAATAATTGAGGTTTTGGCTCCGACTACAGAGTGATGGAAAGAGTTCTTACTGATCATCGGCTAGCGGCGCGAAAAGGACGAGACCACCAACCCGAATGGCGGCAGCAGTCGGAAACGCCGCGACGGTTCACCCAATACTAATCCTATGAAAGAAAGACTTTTGTATTCCGCATTGGCGACCTTGGGGTGCTGGCTGGGCGAAGGCAACCCAGCGCTCGCACAGGATTGGACCTGGAGCAGCGCTCCAACGAAGTACTGGGAATCGATTGCCTCGTCGGCAGACGGCGCCCGTCTGGTGGCCGTAGCCGCGGGGTTTACCAGTCCGCCTACGGACGCAACGATCTATGTTTCGACAAATTCGGGAGGGAGTTGGTTTCGCGCGCTCGCCTCCAGCAATATAATGTGGCAAACGGTGGCCTGCTCGGCGGATGGGTCCAGGATGGTCGCCGCCGCGTCCGGAATAATCGGAGCCTTTGGAGGCCCGATCTGTTCGTCGGCTGATGGCGGGATGACATGGGCATTAACCAGCGCTCCATCGAACTTTTGGCGATCGGTGGCCTCCTCAGCCGATGGCGTCCAGCTTGCGGCGGCGGCCAACGGCCTGGGTTCAGGGCCGATTTACACTTCGACCAATTCGGGGGCGACCTGGGTGCAAAGTGGCGCGCCCGTTACGAACTGGGCGGCCATCGCCTCGTCGGCCGATGGCATGAAGCTGGCTGCCGCCGTCCAGGGCGGCACTGTCGTTGAAAACGGCTACCTGGTTAACCGGCGCGGTCTGATTTACGCCTCGACCAATGGCGGAGCGATCTGGAGGCCCACCAGCGCGCCCGGTACAAATTGGTATGCCATCGCCTCATCGGCGGATGGGACGCGGTTGGCCGCCGCCGCCTTTATGGGGCTCATTTACACTTCGATCGACTCGGGAGCGACGTGGAAAGCCACCAGCGCGCCCAGTTCAGCATGGATCGCCATCGCGTCCTCCGCCGACGGGCGGAGGCTGTTGGCGGGAGCCGATGACACGGGCGTCCCGATCTACTGTTCGGATGATTCAGGGATGACCTGGACCTCGCAGGGCTCGCTTCGCGGACTTGATTGGTCAGGGGTTGCTTCCTCGGCGGACGGGAACTTGTTGGTGGCAACGACGTTCAACGGCGGCATCGCGCGGTTGCGTTCAACGCCTCAGCCCAAGCTCGGCATCAGCAGGTCCCGGGGAAGCCTCACCGCTTCCTGGACTGTCCCCTCGGCCAACTACTCCTTGCAGTACTCGATAACCTGCGGAGCCGGTTGGACGGACCTGTCGGCGCTCACGGCGATGAATCTGACCAACCTGAGGTATGAGGTAGTGGTTCCGGCCACGAATTCGCGGAGCTTCTATCGGCTTGAAAGTCGGTGACCGGAGGCCAAATGGACCGGGACGGGTTTCTCATCCTGGCGGGTAGAGCCGGTAGGATCCCCGCCGCCACGGGCCTCCCCGGCGGGTACGTCGCGATACCCATTTTATCGCCTTGAAGTGATGGAAGGCAGCGTAATGACTCGTAGGGATACAGCTTTAGCGACGAACCGCATTCCACTAACGCCACGATTTCGCCAGGACGGCTTGATTTAATCCTCTCGCGAGCCACACTGGCCACCTATGAACGATGAAGTTGCGGCGCGGTTCAGCCGTCTTGAATTCCAGGTCGCCCATCTCGAACACTTGGCGGAGCAGTTGAATGCCGTGGTCATCGAACAAGGCCGGGAACTCGACCGGATGAAGAAGCTGCTCCAACGGCAAGGCCTGGAGATTGAAACGATCGAGCTCGAGCGGATTAAGTCAACCAATCCCAAACCGCCGCATTATCATTAAGGCCGAAGGCCAAGCGGAGATCAATTCGCTCTTGCCAGCAAGGCGAACATGTGGTTGAGTAGCCCTGCTACATGGATCGCGAACGACGATGGTACGGTTTCAGTTCCAGGGCAAGCGCAGTCATTGCCGGGTTGCTGACCGTACTTCTGTTTAGTTCCGTCGCCCTCTCGGCGGCTCATGGGCTGCATCAATCTCTGCACCGGGACGGTTCAATTCCCAGCCATCAGTGCCTGCTCTGTTCCGTTGCCCATGGGCAGGTGAACGCGGTGGACGTGGCTTGGGTGTCGGTTGCAGTTTTGTTGTTCCCGCTACTGGGTCTTCGTCTGGCGGATATTTCTGTCGCATCGCGGTTCGATTACCGCCTTTCTCCGAGCCGGGCCCCCCCCTGCTCCTAGTTGCTTCGTTGGTTCTCCTTTTGAGCGCGAGCCGCCGCCTTGCAGGGCTTGCGGCTGTTTCAAGTCGATGAAGTTTCGTGTTCCCATGTGAAAAAAATAACCGTTTTGTTGGTCGATCGCGCCGGGCAGATGGCGCGGCGGCGAAGGCCGTTTCAAGTTGGGGTTGATGCGGGCCGGGTTCGGCAATCGAGCCGGGCGCCCTCCTCAGTACACGTATGAACCCATACTCCCATGTTCCCGCTCGAGCTTTGATCCTCGGAATTCTGTGTCTGGCGCGGTTGAGCCTCCGCGGGGAGGCCGACAGTTCGACGTCTCCGCGACTCTCCAGGCTGCAAGCGGTGCAAGAAGCGCTCACGCATAATCCGGCCATTACCGCGGTACGGGAGCAGGTGGCGCAGGCCAAAGCGCAGATTGCCATCGCGACGGCGATGCCCGACCCCTCGTTGGTAACGGAAATTGACCAGGAGCGGCATCTCTGGAGCCCAGCCACCGGAGTCGAAAGAGACCTGGGCGTGCAATTGGCGGTGCCGTTTCCCTATCGGACGCACTTGAACGGGAAGATTGCCCGGGCGGGGTGGCAAGCCGCGCAATATTCGCTGACCCAATTGCAGCAACAAATCGCCGTTCAGACGGCGCAAGCCTACGACGCTTTCCTGGTGGCGCGACGACATCGGGAGGATCTTACGGGAAGCAAAGATCTGGCCGCGCAGTTTTTGGAAAAGACCGAAGCCCGTTTTCGCGCGGGCACCGCGCCGCGGCTCGATACGGTTAAAGCCAAAGTGGATTTAGCGAAGGCTGAGAACGATTTGATCGCGAACGAAAAGCTGATTTCCACCTCCTTGGCGGCGTTGAACCGGTTGCTGGGGCGCTCCCTCCGCGCCGGCTTGGAAGCGACCGACAAGCTGGAGATGACCGGCCCCATTGCCGATTTGGACGCGTTGGACCATCTGGCGGTGAAATCCCGCCCCGAGCTCTTGAGCATGACGGTCCAGCGGCAGGCGGCCCATGACTCCACGGTATTGGCCAAACAGTATTGGGCGCCCGACCTTTCCGTGACGCTGTGGCATAGCTCCATCGATGGCGTTCCCGGTTCCTACAAATTCGATGGGGGGATCACTTTTCCACTTTTCTTCTGGCAGCATCAACGGGGACAGGTCGCCCAGGCTCAACACCGCGAGGAGGAGTTGCGCGCCACGGATCGCGACCTCCTCTCCCAGGTGCTGCTGGATGTCCACAACGCCCACACCTCGGCCACGATTGCCTGGCGACAGGCCGTGTTTCTGCGCGACGAATTGCTGCCGGAAGCGCGCGAGGTGTTCCAGAGCGCCTTTACCAGCTACAGTCTGGGCGGTTCGTCCTCGCTGGAATTGCTGGATGCCAAAGCCACCCTCTTGAGCGCCGAAAGCCAATACACTGACGCCTTGGGCGCCGCCAACGACGCCGTGGCGGACCTTGAGCGCGCGGTGGGCGCCCCGTTGCCGACCGCGCCCCCTTCCCATGAAAAATAGCACCCTGAGATGTTTGGCCGTTGCCGCCGCCGCTGCGGGCGCGGTTTTCCTGCCTGGTTGTTCCCGACCAGGCGAAGCCGCGCCGACCGCTCTCGCCATTGCAAGCAATGCGACGCTTAGCGCCGCGCAGCGCCAGCGGATCCACCTGGAGCCCGTCGCGGTTTCTCAATTTCGACGAACGATCGAAACCACCGGCACGGTCGGGTTCGATAATGATCAGGCGACGACGGTGCTGGCGCCCATTTCCGGTCCGGCGGTGCGGCTTGCCGTTTCGCTCGGAGCCAAGGTCCAGGCGGGAGACACGTTGGCGGTCATTGATTCGCCCGATTTCGCGGCCGCCATCAGCGGGTACCGCAAAGGGGTAGCCACCGCCAAGAACGCGCGGCGGGTGGCCGATTTGGACGAGCAACTCTTCAAAGGCGACGCCATTGCCCGGCGCGACGTGGAGCAGGCCCAAACCGATGCCATCAACGCGGAAGCGGACCGCGACGCCGCGCTCACGCAACTCCACTCGCTGGGGGTGGATGACGCGACCATCGCGAACATCCAGCAGGGTCAGACTGTGACCAACGTTTGGGGAACGATTCGGGCGCCGGTCAACGGGACAGTGGTGGAAAAGTTGATCACGCCGGGCCAGCTTCTGCAAGCGGGTACGACTCCGTGTTTCACGGTGGCCGACCTTTCTCAAATGTGGGTCATGGCCAATATCTTCGAATCGGACCTTGCTTCCGTTCAATTGGGCGATGCGGCGGAGATTATTACCAGCGCCTCCTCGAATAGCTTCCCGGGCATCGTCGATAACATCTCGGCCATCATCGATCCGAACACCCGCGCCATCGGGGTGCGAATCGTGGTCAAGAATCCCGGAGAGTTGCTCAAGAAGCAGATGTATGTTCGGGTGCTGCTCCATTCCGCGCGCGAGGCGACGGGCATCCTGGCGCCCGTGTCGGCAGTCTTGCGTGATGCGGAGAATTTACCCTTCACCTATGTGTCGCGGACCGACGGCAGTTTTGAACGGCACGGTCTGACCCTGGGCGCGCGCGTGGGCGATCGGTATGCGATTACTTCCGGCCTCCAGGCCGGCGATGCGATTGTCGTCGAAGGCGGCCTGTTTGTTCAGTTTTTACAAAACCAGTGAACGAGAGCCTTCTACCTTTGCCCGAGCCGCCACCTCGGACGGCTTCGCTGATCAACCGCGTCATCGCCTCGTCGCTGCGGCAGCGGCTGCTGGTGACCCTCATGACCGGGTTGCTGGTTGGCGCCGGGATATGGTCGCTGAACCGATTGCCAGTGGATGCCTATCCCGATCTTTCGCCGCCCATGGTCGAGGTCATTTCCCAGTGGCCTGGTCACGCCGCCGAAGAGGTGGAACGATTAATCACCGTGCCCATCGAGGTGGAAATGAACGGCGTCCCGCGGCTGAGCGTGCTGCGCTCCATCTCGTTGTACGGATTGTCCGACGTCATCATGTCCTTTCGCGATGGCACCGATAACTATTTTGCGCGGCAGCGCGTTTTTGAGCGGATCGCCGGCCTGAGCTTGCCGGCTGGAGTCGCTCCGTCCGTGGCGCCGCTCTTTTCGCCATCGGGTTTGATCTATCGCTACGTGCTCCAGAGTCCCGACCGGTCCCCCAAGGAACTCAAGACGATCGAGGATTGGGTCGTGGAACGTCAGTATAAGGCGGTTCCCGGGGTAGCGGACGATTCCGGGCTAGGGGGCGAGACCATGCAGTACCAGATCCTGTTCGATCCGGCCAAGTTGGCCGGCGCCGGGCTTTCGGTCCCGGCGGTGGTGAGCGCGTTGGGCGCCAACAACGGCAACGCCGGCGGCGGGTTCTATTCGCAAGGGGGCCAGTTCTATTATGTGCGCGGCCTCGGTCGTTTGCATACGGTGGAAGACATCAACAACGTGGTCCTGGCGGTGCATAACGGCGTCCCCATTCTGGTAAAAGACCTGGGCCGCGTCGTCATCGGCAGCGCCCCGCGACTGGGACAATTCGGCTACCAGGATCAGGATGACGCCGTCGAAGGCGTGATCCTCATGCGCACCGGCGAAAAAACCCAAACCGTCCTTAAGCGCGTCGAGGAAAAAACGCGGGAGCTTAATGACCGAATTCTGCCAAAGGATGTTAAGATCCATCCCTTCTATGACCGCAGCGATCTGATCGCCCTGACGACCGAAACCGTCGAGCAGAACCTGCTGCGGGGCATGGCCCTGGTCGTCATTATCCTTATCCTCTTTCTTTACGACGCGCGCGCCGGTCTGATCGTGGCCACCGCGATCCCGCTGGCGCTTTTGTTCGCCTTCATTTGCCTCGACGTCGAGAACGTTTCGGCCAACCTGCTTTCCATTGGCGCGGTGGACTTCGGCATCCTGGTCGATGGCGCGGTCGTCATGGTCGAGAATATTTTTCGTCAGGCCACGGCCCGAGCGGGCCAGCCGTTGAACATCAAGCGCGTCATCATCGAGGCCGCCGCCGAGGTCGATCGTCCGATCCTTTACGCGGTCGCGGTTATTGTGGCCAGTTTTCTGCCCATCTACGTGTTGTCCGGCCCCTCTGGCAAGTTGTTCACGCCCATGGCGGACACGATGATATTCGCCCTGGCGGGCTCGTTGGTGGTAACCCTCATTTTTGTGCCGGTCCTCTGTTCCTGGGCGTTTCGCAAGGGTGTCCGGCAGCGGCGCAACCCGGGATTCGAGGCGATCAAATCGGCGTACACGGTGGGCTTGGATGTTTGCCTGGCCCATCCGTGGTGGACGGTATTGAGCTCGGCGGTCCTCCTGGGCGGGGCGCTCCTGCTGGTCCCGGTCATCGGGGCGGAGTTTATGCCCCAGTTGGATGAAGGCGCTCTGTGGGTGCGGGCGACCATGCCCTACACTATTTCGTTTGAGGAATCCAAACGCATCACGCCCCAGATTCGAACAATTCTGAGGTCTTTTCCCGAGGTCACCGTGGTCGCTTCGGAGCATGGCCGTCCGGATGACGGAACCGACCCCACCGGGTTCTTCAATGCCGAGTTCTATGTGGGTCTTAAGCCCTATGCCCAATGGAAAGGCCCTTACCGCACGAAGGCGAAACTGATCGAGGCCATCAAAACGAAACTCGAATCCTTCCCGGGCATTATCTTCAACTACACTCAACCCGCCCAGGATGCCGTGGACGAAGCGGAAACCGGCTTGAAGAGCTCGTTGGCGGTCAAAGTGTTCGGTCCCGATCTCGACACGCTGGAGAGCAAAGGCAAAGCCATCAAGAAGATCGTCGAACTCGTGCCGGGCATTAAAGAGGTCACGCTGGTGCAGGAATTGGGCCAGCCGAGCCTGGCGTTGACCGTGGATCGCGCCAAAATCGCGCGTTATGGTTTAAACGTCGCGGATATCAACGGGTTGATCGAAGCGGCGATTGGCGGCGCGGCGGCGACCCAGGTGGTGCAGGGCGAAAAGCAGTTCGATCTGGTGGTCCGCCTGGAGGAGCGGTACCGCGGCACGCCGGAACAGATTGGGAATATCCTCGTGACCACGCCCGATGGACAGCAAATCCCGTTAAAGGAGTTTGCGGACATCCGAACTGAAAATGGCGCCTCGTTTATTTATCGGGAAAGCAACTCCCGCTATATTGGGGTCCAGTTTTCGGTGGAAGGCCGCGACCTTGCCGGCGCGGTCAATGACGCGCGAGCGCGCGTCCAAGCCCAAATCGCTCTGCCGGAAGGCTACCGTCTGGAATGGGGCGGCGAGTACACGGAATACACCGCTTCTCGGCAGCAACTGCGTCTGGTCCTTCCCCTGACGGTCGCCATCATCTTCCTCATCTTGTTCGCGCTTTACAGCAACCTGAAGTTCCCCTTCATCACCGTCCTGGGGGTCATTCTCTCAGCGCCCGTGGGCGGGATCGTTGCCTTGTGGCTGACCCGCACGCCCTTCTCCGTGTCGTCGGGCATCGGCTTCCTGGCGTTGTTTGGGGTTTCGGTTCAGACCGCGGTGGTTTTTATCTCTTACGTGAACGAATTGCGGCACGGCGGCATGGACATCGCCCCCGCCATTCGCGAAGGCGCCATCCTGCGGCTCCGTCCCATCATGATGACCGCGTTGGTTGCCGCGTTGGGGCTCTTGCCCGCGGCGATGGCCACCGGCGTGGGCACCGATTCCCAGCGGCCGTTCGCTTTGGTGATCGTCAGCGGGCTTTTCACCCGCCTCTTCATCAGTGTTTTTCTCATGCCCGCCCTTTACGCCCTCGTGGCTCGCCCGGGAGACCGTTTGGAAGTATGAAGGCGGGCTACTCTTTCCTGAGCCTCGGCTTGGGGAAGTTCCAGGCGAGCCTCCTCGAGGGGGCGCGGCCAACCCGGTGAACGGGGCGCCCACCGGGGGTTCAAGCCTGTCGCTAGTCCGCGGCTAGAAGCGGTAGATCAAGTCGGCCGTAATCCGGCTGTCGAAGAGGCCTTTCGGCGTGGTCACCCCGACTTCATAAGCGATGCCGGCATCCAGGTTGGAGAGGAGACGGGAGCGGAAGCCGCCGCCGAGGATGAGTTGGCTGCGCCCCGCAGCCTTGGTGCTGCCAAAGTTGACCAAGTCGTTCAATTCGCTGTTGAGGTCCAACGCGCCCAAGAGCTTGGTATTGCCTTCGCTGAGGACCGTATAGGCATTGGCAACCACGAAGGGGATGAAGTACTGGCAAACCCGGTAATCCGCCTGCAGGCTGTAATGCGCCTGGCAGGTTTGCTGGTCGAAATCATTGGGGATACGGACGCCCACATTAGCGGTGACATGGAGATCGCTGAAGCCTTTTTCCGCGGAGACGAAGAGGTTCCATTCGCCGGCGCCGCGGCCCTGGAAGACCCGGGTGTTGCCGGTGGGCAGCTCGAGCGTGAAACCCGGGGTGAGGATGAATTCGTTGTCTCGGTCATCGATCAAGGCATATTTCAAGCCCGCCGCCAAATCCGCCCATCCGTACGTGTGGGGCAGGGTGCTGGGCCGGAACTCGATGTAGCCGTCTTTGGTGGCGATGAGGCCCAACCGGTCGCTGAGCGCATAGCGCAGTTGCACCGCGTACACGCGCAGGTCGCCGCCGAGGGGGGTATGCCCGCCGCTGAAGTAGAAAGTATCGGGCAGGAACTGTTGGATGAACACGGGGCGTACTTCGCTCGTGACGTGAGGATCTTCGAAGAGGATCGGGTTGGCGACCGGAGAAATGGTGTTGTCCAGCCAGCTTGCGCTACTGTCTTCGGCGAGGGTTCCGGCGCCGGCGGCGCAGAAGGCGGCCGCCGCGATGCCGGTAATAACTCCGGTCTTAGCGTTGATTCTAACGTTCATGAGTCAATCTATCGTTCAACGCTCCAATGTGGTTTTGGATTATTCCGGAAGGCCGGGCGTGGAGCGAGTTCGCCTGCGACTTCTCGGGCAACTCCAGGCCGCGTTTTCGCCTCTGAGCGCGAGCGCCCTTGAACGGTTGGCCCGCGCAGTGGCGCGTCTTGGTTCCAACGGCCAGGAGTTGGCTTTTTATGTAACAAGCGGGGACCGTGGCGCCTATAGGACTTTAGTCCTATAAAGGGCGACCGGGGGCCGACTCCCTGAGCAGCGGGAGAGACCGCGAGCAAAGCCAAGGGAGCGGAGAGGAGCCCGCCGGTCAACTGGCGGGGGGCGTTGACTCCGCGCGACCGGCCTGATGGCGAGCCAGCAGACGCATGCGCGTCGCCAGACGCGCCAGTTCCGCCACGGACCGGACCCCCATCTTCGCCATCACTCGGCCGCGGTGGATCTTCACTGTCTTTTCGGCCGCGCCGAGCGCGGCGGCGATTTGTTTGTTGAGGCGTCCCTGAGTGACTAACTCGAATACCTGCCGTTCGCGCGGGGTGAGTTTGGCCGCGCGCTGGCGCAGTTCCGTCAGTTCGGCTCGCATGGCCGCGCATTCGGGACAGCAACTGCTTTCAAAAGACAGGTCCATTCGAAGTTTGAGATAGGCTTCGACCTCGTTCCAGTCTTGGTGTTCGTTTCTGACCCGCTTGCAGTCGTTGCAGATGGGTACCAGGCATCCCAGTTGGAGCAACTCGGCGACATCTTCCAGGATCAGCAACACCAAGCGTCGCCCCTGGTGCGTGAGGGCCGCCGCAGAGAGCAGCACATACAGCGCCTTGGTCGCGTTTCCGGTATCCAGTTCCAGGCGAAAGCGACGCCGCACGCAGCGAGTACCGGCGGCCGCTCCCTTCACCGCTGAGCGGATGATGCAGTCGCGGCAAAACTTGCCGCCCCCACACCCCGCGGGCAGATCCTGGATGCGCACGCAATGCAGCACTTCACCGCCACGATGGCGGAGGATTTCCTGCCGCCCCGCCCCTAACAGCCTCGCCGCCGCTGAGTTATACCCCAGGATAGACACTTCCTCATCGACGAGCAGGGCATATCCCGGGATGGCATTCAGAACGGGAAGAAGCGAAGCTAAGTCTCCCAAGAGTTCCGCGCCGTCCGTCGTGGTTGCGCGGCCCGGGGCGAGCGGGGGGCTAACTAAAAATGCCATCGTAGGCGGGGCGGGCTTCACTCGCTCAGGATAGGCGCCGCCTCCGCCGCTCGCAAGGAATTTGCCCGCCTCGCGAGTTTCGACAAAATTCTGACTTTTTTTTGGGGTATGTCAGCGGATGGCATACCGGAATTGCTAAGGTACGCGGGAAGCTCAGCGGACCTCGCTGACTCCGCAGGGGACTAAGGGGTGGGAAAGGGAGCGCGAGAAACGGAGGTCGCGGGCTCGCAAGAAGTCCCGCCCCAAGGGGTTCCAGGGGGGGCGGGCTTCCCGCTCGGGCATGTCTTGGAGGCGCGCCCGGGCGGGTTTGACTTTTTTGGGGCGAGGCATAACTGTTCACTGAGGCAAGGCGGATGGACCGCCGAACTGGACTGGCTGGACGGACGCTCGACCCGCCGCCTTCCGGCTTCCTTTACATTGCTGTGATCCGATGTTACAACAGGCCCGTGCTGCACGATGCGACCCTGTGGAAATCTTTGAGCCGTGGCCCGCGCCTGGCGTTGATCGCCGGACCGTGCGTGATCGAGAGCGAGGCCCTCTGCCTGGCAGTCGCCGCTAGTCTGGTGAAAACCTGCGAACGGCTCGAGATCACCTACGTCTTCAAGGCGAGTTTCGACAAAGCCAATCGCACCTCAGCCAAGTCTTTCCGGGGCCCGGGCCTTGATGAAGGTCTGCGCATTCTGGCAAAGGTCCGTTCGAGCCTCGGCGTCCCGGTCTTGACCGACGTCCATACCGAAGCTCAGGTTGACAGCGCCGCCGGAGCCGTCGATATCCTTCAAATCCCGGCCTTTCTGTGCCGTCAGACCGACTTGATCCAGGCCGCCGTCCGGACCGGCAAGATCGTGAATCTCAAAAAGGGCCAGTTTCTCTCCCCGGCGGAGATGGGGCCGGTGGTGGACAAGGCCCGAGGCGCGGGAGGAAAGCGCCTCTTGCTGACGGAGCGCGGCACGACCTTCGGCTACAATAATCTGGTGGCGGACATGCGCTCGATCCCGATCCTTGGCCGGTTGGGCTGCCCGGTGATCTTCGATGCCACCCACTCGGTTCAACTGCCTGGGGGCGGCGGAGACAAGTCGAGCGGCCAACGCGAATTCGCGCCGGTGCTGGCCCGCTGCGCCCTGGCCGCCGGCGCCGATGGGCTGTTCTTTGAAACACATCCCGATCCCGAGCAAGCCCTGAGCGACGGCCCCAATATGATCCCGCTGGCGCGGATGGCGGGCGTGCTCAAGGACCTGGTGCGGATCTGGGAGGCGATGCGCTAGCGTGAGAGGGTGAACCATTGAAAACCGGAATCTCAAGAACGACGCGGACCTTGGCGGCGATAATCCTCATAGCCGCGACCGCGCGCGGGCAAAACGTTCTGCAAGGTTCCAACACCAAACTGGCTGGGTATTACCCGCCTCCGCGGCAAGCCCAGATGCGGTGGCTGCTCGAAGGGGCGAAGACGCAGCCGCAATCGGACGGACGCCTCCTGATCACCGAGGCTAAATTGCAGACCTTCACTCCGGACGGCGGCCGCGAAATGACGGCGCGCGCGCCGCAGTGTTGGTACTCTCGCCAGGCGGGGGCCTTGAGTTCTGCGGGCCCGCTGCAGGCCACTTTTGCGGACGGCGAATTCACGCTCGAGGGCGAGGGATTCCTGCTGCAGCAAACCAATTTCAGCCTGGCGTTGTCCAACCGGGTTCATACGCGCATTCGCGGCGGACTCCTCGGGAACGTCTTGCCGGCGGCGACCGCCTCAAGCCTTCCGTCGGCGGAAGCAACCCCGGGCGCGGCGCAGCGAGAAGTCGAGGTTTTCTCCGACCAATTCAGCTACGCGACGAATACCGGCCACGGAATTTATCGGGAGAACGTGCGAGTGATGGGAACGAACTTGGCCATGACCAGCCGGGTCCTGGATGTCGTTGTGCCGGTGAAGGAGCGCCGGGTGGAGACCATTTCGGCCGAAGGCGATGTCCAGGTCGATTCCTCCGGCCTCCGGGTGTCAGGCCAACAGGCCCTTTACACCGTCCGGACGGACCAATTTCACCTCTCGGGAAACCCCGCCTGGCGCGCGCTCGATAAGGAGGGCGCCGCCGATGATTTGGTCCTGGATCGGACCAATGGCGCGTTGCGCGCCACGGGCAACGCGAGGTTGACCGCGCTCGCCGGCCGCGCGGGTGGCTATGGTTTCCTGAACCGACCCGGCCAGGTTTCGGCCCCAACGTCCAACGCCGTCGCCCAGGTCGTGGAAATTCATTCCGGGGACTACCTGCTCCGCACCAACTTTGCCGTCTTTCATGACCAAGTGCGCGCCGAGGAGCGCGCCGGGGAGAAGGTTCAAGGGACCATGACTTGCGGCGAGTTGACGCTGGTCACCATCGGCGCCAACACCACCGCCACCGCCGAGCGAGACGTCGATCTTCGCCAGACCGACGCGGACACCGCCGAGCAGCGGCGGTTCACTTGCGGGCAAGCGGTGTACCAGGGGACCAACGGGGCGATCACGCTGACCCAGGATCCCAAATGGGAAGCCGGCGAGCGCGAGGGCAGGGGAGATACCATGACCGTTTGGGGAGAGCCGGAGGCGATGGACGTCGATGGGAACGCCTTTATGCGCCTGCCCGCCGAGGAAATAGCCAAAGCCCGCGCGGCGGAGTCCGGGGCGCGGCCGCCGGCCCAGACCGCATCGCCAAAGAAGGCTTTCGCCGAAATCCACTCCCGGAGCTATCGATTGACGCCGCGCGGCGCGACGTTTGCAGGGCCGGTCCGCATCCAACATCCGGAAATGACTTTGAGCAGCGGAAAACTCAGCGTGGATGCGCTCAAGGACAAGCGCTCACGGCGGATCCTGGCCGAGGATGGCGTGGTGTTCGACTTGGTGGACGACAAGGGCCAGACGCTGCACGGGACGGGGGAAAAGGCCGATATGATTTCCGGAATTCAGATCGACCCGGGATGGGCGACCTCGCTGGCCAGGCCTTATCTCACGGCCGGAAGAACCAATGAAATCCTGGTACTGACCGGAGGTCCGGCGCTGCTGACGACGGAAATGAAACGCGGAGCCAAGACTGAAAGCGGCAACGTAGAAAACAAGTTAATCATCGTGGATGGCATTCGCCACCGGGTTACCACGCCGGGCCGGTACGTCATGCGGGGACAGGGCCCGCCGATCAATACAGACCGATTTGAGTTGCTCCAAGGGAAGTCCGTGAAATAATCGGGGCCACTTTCGAAATGAACTCAGGCCGATGAGCAAACTCCAAACCAAGCCGTTGCTGGGTCAGACGCCATCCGCCGCGCCGACGGCTGAAGCGTCCAAAGGGCCTTTGCTGGTGACGCGCGACTTGGTCAAGGAATATCACCAGCGGCGCGTGGTGAACCAGGTATCGATTCGGGTCGGGGCCGGCGAGATCGTCGGTTTGCTGGGCCCCAACGGGGCCGGCAAGACTACCACCTTCAACATGGTCGTCGGCGTGGTTCGACCCGACGGAGGCGTAGTGGAGTTCCTCGGTCATGACATTACGTTCCGACCGATGCATCGGCGGGCCCGGTTGGGAATCGGCTATCTGACCCAGGAACCCTCCATCTTCCGCAAGCTGAGCGTCGAGCAAAACATCCTGGCCATTCTCGAGACTTGCCGCCTGAGCCGTTCGGAGCGGACCATTCGGCTCAAGTACCTGCTCGAGGAATTGGATTTGGGGCGGCTGGCCAAGAGCAAAGCCTACACCTTGAGCGGCGGAGAAAAACGCCGGCTCGAGATCACCCGTTCGCTGGTGACCAGCCCCAAGCTGCTGCTTTTGGACGAGCCCTTGGCGGGCATCGACCCCATCGCCAAACACGAGGTGGGAAAGATCGTGCGACGGCTCAAACAGCGCGGTTTGGGTATCCTCATGACCGATCACGATGTGCGCGAGACTTTGAAGCTGGTGGACCGCGCCTACCTCATTCACAAAGGCGAGGTCATTTACGAAGGGGGAGCCGAACAATTGGTCAACGACCCCAAAGCCCGGGAGATCTACCTCGGGCCGGATTTCAACCTCTGAATCTGTGCCAGGAACCCTCCATCCCGAACTCTCATGGCGCCTCAAAGCAATGTTGTTACCGTAGAGCGGTTTTATGCCGATCATGCCAGCGCGTTGGATTTGAAGCTCGTGGCGGGCGCCAGCGGCCTCAAGCGGGTGATTAAGGAGCCCACGGTGAACCGGCCGGGCCTGGTTCTGACCGGGTTTAGGCGCTACTTCGCCCTGAAGCGCCTGCAAGTGATCGGAAACGCGGAAGCCTTCTACCTCAAGTCGCTGTCGCCAGAAGAACGCCTCAAACGGTATGAGGAGTTCTTTTCTTATCGCCTGCCCTGCGTGGTCTTTTCGCGCAATCTGCATCCCGACCGGCAGTTTCTGGCCGAGGCGGAAAAGGCCCAGGTGCCGATCTTCCGCTGCTCGCAGGTGACGATGAAGTTCATTAACCTGGCCACGCTGGCGCTCGAAATGATGTTCGCTCCGCGCGGCACGGAAATGGGGAGCATGGTGGACATCCTGGGCGTCGGGGTGCTGATCCGGGGCGAGAGCGGCATTGGCAAGAGCGAGAGCGTGCTGGCCCTCATTGAGCGGGGCTACAGTCTCGTGGCCGATGACGTCACTAAAGTGATGCTCGTCGACGGCCACGAGGTGGTGGGCACCAGTTCGGAGGTCACCCGCAATCACATGGAAGTGCGCGGCATCGGTATCATTAACGTGGCCGCCATGTTCGGCGTGCGCAGCATCAGCCAGGACAAACGTTTGGACCTCGTTATCACCCTCAAGTCCTGGAATGAAGTCCAGGATGTCGACCGGGTCGGGATTGAGCAGGAATTCACCCGGATCCTGGGGATGGACGTCCCTCATATCGTCCTGCCGGTCCGGCCGGGTCGTGATTTGGCGCGCCTCATCGAAGTGGCGGCCTTGCAGACCAAGCTCAAGTCCGGCGGCTACAATCCCGCCAAAGCCCTCAATGACCAACTCATCCAGCGGATGAAGGCCGCCGCTAAGATTTAGCCTCCTTGAGTTTCCCCCGCCCATCGAAACCCCATCCAATTCTGCGGCGCCGGCTAAATGCCCGCTCCCGGGTTCGAGGCCCGGCCTCGTTAGAAATGACTAGCGAAATGACGCCGACTCGACTATTTGTAATGAAGCAACGGAATGAGCGCGAAAAAAACAACCGAACTTGGTTCGAACATGAGCAAAGACTTTCAAGTCTCCAACAAGCTGGGCATCCATGCCCGGCCTGCCGCCATGTTCGTCAAGACCGCCAACCGGTTTAGTTGCGACATCTTTGTGGAGAAGGACGGCGAGCGCGTCAACGGCAAGAGCATTATGGGGCTCATGATGCTTGCCGCCGGTCCGGGCAGCAAACTTACCGTCTCGGCGGAGGGTCAGGACGCTTCCCAAGCCCTGGCCGAGATCGATGCCCTCATGAAACGCAAGTTCGATGAGGAGTGAGGACGCCGAATATGGCCGCGGTGGAAATTGATGTAAAGTATGTCGCCCACTTGGCGCGCCTGGCGCTCTCGCCCGAGGAGGAGCGGAAGATCGGCGCACAATTAAGTCATATTTTGGGCTACATCGAGAAACTCAAAGAGGTGGATGTGAGCGGCGTCGAACCCACGGCCCATCCCTTTCCCTTGATCAATGTGACCCGTCCCGACGAGACGCGCCCGTCATTGGATCAGGCCGACGCCCTGCGCAACGCCCCCGCTCAGGCCAACGGCCTATTTATCGTTCCTAAGATCGTCGAGTAACGAGGTTCAGAACTCGGCGTTCCCCGGCGTGCGCGCGAATGGGATGACGTCGCGGATATTGGTCACGCCGGTCAGGAACATCAATAATCGCTCAAAACCGAGGCCGAACCCCGCGTGGGGCGCGCTGCCGTAACGCCGCAGGTCCACATACCACCAATAGTCCTCCGGCTTGAGTTGGTGAAACTTCATGTTTTCCAGGAGCTCATCCAGACGCTCCTCGCGCTGGGCGCCGCCGATTACCTCGCCGATGCCCGGGACCAACACATCCATCGCGGTCACCGTCTTCCCGTCGTCATTGCGCCGCATGTAGAAGGGCTTGATTTCGCGCGGGTAGTTGAACACCGTCACGGGGGATTTGAAATGCTCCTCGGTGAGGAATCGCTCGTGCTCGGACTGGAGGTTCTGGCCGTAATCCACCGGGTATTCAAAAGCGCGGCCTGATTTCTTCAGAATCTCCACCGCCTCGGCGTAGGGGACGCGCACAAAGGGGCGCTCGACAACAAACCGGAGGCGCTCGGGCAGGCCTTTGTCCACAAACTTGGTGAACAGGGACAGGTCTTCGGCGCAATGTTCCTGGACATAGCGGGCCATGGCCTTGATGAAGGCCTCGCCGAGTTCCATGTCCCCCTGTAAATCGCAAAACGCCATTTCCGGCTCGATCATCCAGAATTCAGCGGCGTGTCGGGCGGTGTTGGAGTTTTCGGCGCGGAAGGTGGGCCCAAAGGTGTAAATATTAGACAAGGCGCAGGCGAAGGTCTCGCCTTCGAGTTGGCCGCTCACGGTGAGGTAGGCGCGTTTGCCGAAGAAATCCGCCTCGGGCTTTTCGTCGATGTTGCCCTTGAGCGTCGTCACCCGGAACATTTCGCCCGCTCCTTCGCAGTCGCTGGCCGTAATGATCGGCGTGTGGACATAGACGAAATCGCGTTCCTGGAAGAACTGGTGGACGGCGTAGGCCAGCCGGCTCCGGGTCCGAAACACGGCGCCGTAGAGGTTGGAGCGCGGGCGCAAGTGGGCGACGGTGCGCAGGAATTCCGCCGTATGGCCCTTCTTCTGCAAGGGATACGACGCCTCCGCCAAGCCCACCACCTCGACGCGCGAAGCGCGGAGTTCCCATTTCTGACCCAGGGCCGGGGAGGCCACCAGTTTGCCCTCGACCGCGGCCGACGCCCCGGTGGTGAGTTTGGGCATCAGCTCAAAACCGGGGGTGGCGGCATCCACCACGATTTGGAGGTTGGCCAGGCAGGAGCCGTCGTTCAGTTCCAGGAACGAGAAGCCTTTCGCATCGCGACGGGTGCGGACCCAGCCCTTAACCGTGACGGCTTCCGCGGGTTCTCTGGCCGCCAATATATTCTTGATCAATATGCGCATCTGATAAAGCCTGACCGGAATCTTGGCGATCCGCCTGTTTTGCGCAAGCGTTTCCTTCGCTCCGGGGCCGCACAATATGATTGACCCGCATTCGGTCCTCTGGCAGACTATGGGTATGGTGAACTAAGCCGCATTGTGAGTTTCTCGCCGCGTGTCTTCTTTCGTGGAGTTAGGTAGGGGAGGATTGCGTTGGAGGAGGAATCGCAGTTTGCGACGCCACAAACAAACCCAGTTAATGACCTAGACTTATGAGCAGAAAAATTCTCTTTATGGCAGCGATGCTCGCGGGAGCTTTGACCAGCTCGGCGAATGTCACCGTCCAGGGATGGTGGCACTATGGCGAAGTGTCCGATTACTACGCGGATTCGAGCGGCAACGGCCATCGCTTTGGCTCCGCCTTCTCGCGCGTCGGCAGCGGCAATGCCGGGGCGGGCATCATGCCCTTCGGATGCGGCGGCCCTTTGGGCACCACCGGTTATACCAGTACGAATTGCCTTTACTGGACGCCCACGCACGCCAATGCCGCCGGCATGTGGGGACCGGGCTATAACCCCCCCGCCAATAACTACGTCCTGGAGTGCTGGTGTTTGCCCCAATGGCCGGGGACCCTGGGAGGCAACGGCGCCTGGCTGTTCTGCAGCGGTTCATCGGGCGGCGTTCGGTTTCGGCTGACCAATGATACGACGGCCGTCGCGATGACGCTGCTGGCGGAAATCGTCGGCAATAATACCCTCATCGGGGACCCGCTGATCGCCGACACGAACCACTGGACGCACCTGGCCATTGTTAACACCAACGGCGCGAACGTCTTTTATGTGAATGGCGTTCAGCACGGAGCGCCATCCGACCCGAGCCTGAACACGATTCCGGCGGGCGACATCTATGGCGGCTCCGCCCCGGGCACGCAACCGACTTACGAGGGATATCTCGATGAACTGCGGCTGTCCACTTTCGCGGCGGGCCAGTTCTCGACCACAGATTTGCTGACGCGCTCGATGTCTCCGGATATCCTCGCTCAACCGCAGTCTGCGAACGTCTGGAATGGGGGCGCCGCGCCCTTTACCGTGGGCGTTGCCGTTGATTCGAGCACGACCTACCAATGGCGGCTTGGCGGCGCGAACATTTCCGGCGCCATGGGGAGTGAATACTACCGGAATACGGTGGGAACCGGTGACAGCGGCGATCTGTTCGATGTGGTCCTGAATAACTACACCGGCGCGCATGTGACCAGCGCGGTCGCGACCCTCACGGTGGTTCCCGTGCAGACGGACAACGTCAACGCCTACCGGAGCGCCGTAACGGCGGAACCCAGCCTGGTCTCCTATTACACGGTGGATAACGACACGGGGACGACGCTGACCGATACCAAAGGCGCCAAGAACGGCTCGCTGGAAGGCACGGCCTCCTTCGATGGCCGGACCACCCGTTCCTACGGCGTGCGGGCCCTGCGGCTTAAGAACACGGCGGACGGCGACGTGATGATCCCCAACGTCCCGGCCTTCGAATTCGCCAATGGCAACGGCACCATCGAAGCCGTGGTGTACCTGGACCAATCTTTGCTAACGGACAATGAGACCATTTTTTCGGAAGCCTTCGACGGCGCCAGTGCCGTCTATTACACGCTCCAAGCGAGCCCGGACGGGTCCTCGCTGGTGTACAACAACGATTCGCTGACGGCACCCATTTCCTGGGCGATCCCCACGCCGATCCTCGGCCGCTTGGCCCATGTGGCGCTCGCGTTCCAGAACAATACGGTTACCGCTTACGTTGATGGCCTTTCCCTGGGCTCCAAGCCGCATCCGAGTTTTGGGACGACGCCCGGCGGAAATGCCTACATCGGTTCGGTGAGCCTCGACGCCCCGGGCGAGTGGAGCGGCACGATCGATGAGCTGGCGATTTATTCGAGCGCCCTGCCCGCGAACACCATCGCGATTCATAATTCAAAGTTCCTCTACGGCACGAACACGGCTGGCCCTTCGATCACGAGTCAGCCGAGCGGGTCCAAGACCCTGCTGGCCGGTGGTGCGGCCTCGTTCACAGTGGGCGCATCCGGCACCGCGCCGTTGACCTACCAATGGACCTTCGGCGGCGCGCCGATCTCCGGCGCCACCGCGGCGACGCTGACCTTGGCCAACACGACGACGTCGGAGTCGGGCGCCTACTACGTAACGGTTTCCAATCCTTACGGTTCGACGAATAGCCAGACCTTCACGCTCACCTTCGCCGCGCCAACCAACCGTTACGCCAAGGTGGTGATGGGGGATAACCCGTCGGCCTATTGGCAATTGAACGAGACCAACGGCACGACCGCGTTCGATGTCGCCGGCGGCAACGACGGCGTGTATTCCGGAAGCGTCACGCTGGGAGGTTCGACCGCGCTGCCCGGTATTGGGGGTCCCGCCGCGCGCTTCGAAGGCGGCAACGCCCAGGTCCCGTACTCGGCCGCGCTTAACCCGAGCGGCCCGTTCACCATCGAATTCTGGGCCAACCCGGACAATGAACCGTCGGCGACCTACGTGCCACTGTGCTCTCAATTCCGCAACGGCAATGGCCGCGCCGGGTGGTGCATCTATGACGAAAACGACGCGGCGTCGTGGGAAATCCATATGGGGAACGCCAGCGGCGTGAGCCGCTACGCCTACGGCAGCGGGCCCGAGCCCTTCGGGGGGACCTGGTACCACGTGGTGGCGGTCTGGGATACCACGAACACCACGATGTACGCCGAAAATGAGTTGGTTGGCAGAGACACCCAAATCGCCAACGGCGGTACGTATTTGCCCAACCCCTCCGCGCCGTTGATGATCGGCGTGAGAAATGGCGGCGCCTACCCCTTCAACGGCCTGATAAACTCGGTCGCGATTTATAACTACGCCTTCAGCGAGCAGCAGATTTCGAATCACTGGAGCGTCAAGTTCCAGCCTTCGAGCATCGTTACTCAGCCGGTGGGGGTTACGAACGTCGAGGGGAGCACGATCACCCTGACGGCCCAGGCCGCCGGCTTCCCCAACACCTACCAATGGTATTTAGGCAATACGGCCCTGGCGCCCATTGCGAACGCGGACGGAACCCCGCACTTCTCCCAGGATGTGACCAACGCCTCTCTAACTATCTCGGAGACGACTCCCGCGGATTCGGGTCTCTACCACGTGGTGGTGCTTAATCCCCTGCCCGGCGGCGGCAGTCAATCCGCCAACGCCAAAGTCTTGATCACGCCGGACACCAATGCGCCGGTGGTAACCTCGGTCCAAGCCCTAGCCACGCCCAATCCCAATGGCCCGACGCCGTTTCTGATCAAAGTCACCTTCAACAAACGCGTGGATACCACGACCGCTTCCACCACCGGCAACTATGTTCTCAGCGGCGGGGCGAAGGTCGGTTTTGTGTGGTTCCGCGGCGACATGGATGCCCCGGCGTTCGGCACGGATTGGAAGACCGCCTTCTTGCAGACGAGTGGCTTGACTCCCGGCCAGAAATACACCCTGTCGGTCAGCGGCGTGCAGAGCCAGACGGTTGCGCCTGTGGTCATGGCCCCAGCGCAAGTTTCGTTCTGGGCGCCGCCCCTCACCGCCGGGGTGCTCGCCTGGGACTACTACTTCAAGATCACGCCGCAGGCCGTCTCCTCGCTGGTAAACAGCCCCGCCTACCCCTATGAGCCGGCGACGAACTACTACATGACGGTCTTCGACACCGACCAGATCACGGGCGGCGACCTCAATAACAATGCCGCGTTCGGCACGACGTATGGCGACAACTATGGCGACAGCCTCTCCGGCTGGATTACGCCAACGGTCACCGGGGACTACACGTTCTTCATCACTAGCGATGATGCCTCCCAGTTGTGGCTGAGCACCGATGCCACCGTCGCGAACGCCGCTCAGATCGCCGAAGAGACCGGCTGCTGTCACGGTTTCCTCGAGCCGACCAACGCCCCCCCGCAGACCTCCTCGCCTCAGCACCTGGTCGCGGGCACGCCCTACTTCATCCGGGCGCTTCACACCGAAGGCGGTGGCGGCGACTATGTGAAAGTGGCCTGGCGCATTTCCACCGATTCGACACCGGCCGCAAAGCTGACGCCGATCCCGGCGGAGTATCTCTCGGCCTATGTGCTCACGCCGCCGGAGTTCATCGCCCCGGTCTTCGCCAACGGCCAATTGACCATCGGCTGGAATGGCTTGGGAACTCTGCTCGAGTCCAGCGACCTCAAGACCTGGACTCCGGTGCCGGGCAACCCGGCCAGTCCCTTCGTGGTGACGCCGAGCCCGACCACCCCGCACCTATACTACCGGCTTGAACAATAGTAGTCCGAGCCCGAGCCGCAGGTAGCCCGCCCCGCCTAAAGCGGGCAGATGCCAAAAGAGACCGGAGGCAACTCCGGTCTCTTTTTTCCATTCATGAACCTCTTCCTCGTAGCGATCCCACCCAGACGGAAGCGGCGCGCCGCCTTTCCTCGGAACCTCGAGCGGCGGTCCCGCGAGCAGCCGCTACGCTTGGGATCACGGGTCCAAAGCGTTAAGGGTCGGTTCGGGGGGATGAGCTGCCGGAAACGAATTCACCGTTTTTCCCGTGCCTCCCGTCGGCGAATGGCTATATTGATGTCCGAAGCGACGATGATTCGACCACCGCAACTACCAGAATCAAGCGCGCGGCAAGTCCGGGGCGGGCCAAGCCAGCGGGCGCGATCGGCCGCGCGCCGGTCGCAACACACCGTTGCTCCGCGGGGGTTGGTCTTGCTGCTCGCCCTTTGCGCCTTGGCCGCCGCTTCGTCCGGCGCTCCGGAACCGGGCGCGCCCTCGACGCCGCGCGAGTGTTTCAACGCCGGCACCCAGAAGCTCGGCGCGGGCAAACTCAAGGAAGCCGAGGCCCTGTTGGAGAGCGCGTTGGCCAGTCAGAACCAACGCATTCAGCCGGCGGCTCTCTATAACTTGGGCCACACCCGCTTCGCTCAGGGCGCCGAGGAATTGAAAAAGGGGCCGGCGGCCGCCCCGACCACTACGCGCGGCAAAGCGGCGGCGCAGCGGGCGGACGAGGCCATTCAGGCGGTCGATAGCGCTTTGGCGGGAAAGGACATGGATCAGATGGTGGCTGCCTACCGCCGGGGCCGGGGGCTGCGCAAGGAATTGA
>Ga0316217_10000852_pt1 | contig 41430 bp, 29 predicted proteins | sample 1anoAmetaG_FD_203633 | JGI IMG/M metagenome (GOLD analysis project Ga0316217, IMG submission 203633) | Freshwater microbial communities from Trout Bog Lake, Wisconsin, USA - 1anoA | ecosystem: Environmental > Aquatic > Freshwater > Lake > Hypolimnion/Profundal zone | place: USA: Wisconsin...
AGGGCGACGTCCTAACCCCTAGACGATGGCCCCCTGGGTTACGACTTCCTTTTGCTGCTGTCAAACGGTACTGCCAAGTGGTGAGCCCAGCCGGACTCGAACCGGCGACAATCTCCTTAAAAGGGAGATTGCCATATTGATTCCAGGGATGTTACAAACTTTGGAACCTTGACTCCGTGCATTTCTGAATTAATTGTCCGTGCTGATGAATACATTTGAGTTCACTTGAGTGGAGCCAAGGGCAGTTACCCCTGGTCATGCGGTGCCGCCCCCGGGCGAACAGAGGGGAAGCGTAGACGGAAATCTTGGCCTCAACGAGAATTCGGGCCCAGCCAAGGCGATGTGCATGCCAGCTCTGAACCCGTAAGTCCAGAGCCTCCATTTCCCCTACCAGTGCTATGCCTTGTGAGCCTTCCCAGGAACCGCACCAAGCAAGATTCAGGAGGCAAAGGACGCCATCCAGAATTGCTACAGGGTCACCATTTGATTCTGCGGAAGCCTGACCAAAGGCATCAACCGACACCCGGCCTCATCAATTTTTGTCTCCGGCGTCCTCGGCGTTAGCAGGCAGCCGTTCTAAGACCCCGTATTTCCGCTTCAAATCCATCGCCTTGACAAAGCGGTCAGCGATAGCCTCGAACCCCTTCACCTCGCGCCAACGAGCAGTTGCGTTCTCGATGGCCTTGTCTGTGGGGGTTTTCCGGTATGGGTTTTCTGCTTCCCTTCGCTCTCGAAGGATACCGACCACTTTCTCCAAGTCAAAAATCCTTGCCAACATCTGCGTCTGGAAAGTGCCAACCCACTTGTAAGGATCATTCTTGGCCGCATCAAGTTCGCTGCGTTCCCGGGGGTTCAGGTTCTTCAAGGTGACCATCCGGCCAATTTCCTTCTTAAACCATATGTCCTTCTGCCAAGCGTAAAAGGCGTAGTCCTTATCCTTAAACTCGGAATCCGGGATTTTTTTCTGCTCGGAGTCCGGGACAAAACCGTCTCGGAACTCCGCCAATTCCTTGGCGCTCATTTTCCCGCCATTCGCCTTGCCGCCAGAGTAGACGGGCTGAGATAGCGCGAACGCAGCAAGCACAAGCGACAACAATCGAATTCCCAAGATCGACTCCTTTGGCTACCGAAGGTATAGCTCAAAGGTAATACGAAAGATCGCAACGGGTGCAATTTAACCCTCATGGCGACTCCACCCTTCGCCCCTCTCCAGACCTATGCCGATTCTGGAGAGCGTCGAAGGGCAATCTCATTCCAGGCAAACGGGCCAAACCCGCATGCAGAGATGGCACCATCAGGTCGGTCCACCTCGATCGGGTGGACTCACAGCGTAGGAACAGACCTGCTGTGTCCCCCAGCCCGGGCCAGCCCTCCTTGCAGATGGCGCCTACCTTTTCCCTTCGCCGAATCCTCATGCGGAAGGTCCATAGCACGGTCGACCTTGCCTTCTTCGCCAGCCCGGGATGGTCCCAAGACGCGATACCTGTCCAATACCTGTCCGATATCAATTATGATATTCTTATTATTTGTTGAGTCCTGGAATGGAAAGTGGAAGCTACTCACACTCAGTGTTCTCACACCTCACATTTCCAAGTTGATACCTGGGATCGGGCTTGGTACCGGGCTATTTGCATCAGCAGATTTAATCTCAACAATTGCAGCGGCCACTTTTGCCCAATACCCAGGAGTAGGCCTCTTGATCCCTGCCTTTTTGCACCATTTGGCGACCGCAACATCCGACACACCGTAAATTTCGCCAATGATAGTAGCAGGAATTTCCCACACCAATCTCGACAACAGGGATGGCCCTGGCTGCCTTTGGCAATATACAGCTGCGAGATCTGGCATAATTATTTCAGCATCAATAATATCCGAGCCAAATTTCGCTGTTGGGAAAAAATCCTCATCGCTCACCGCAGGAATAGACCTAGGTCGAGGTTTGAGTAAAATAGCAGCAGGACCATTGGGGTAAGCCCTTTTATTCGCTTTTACTAAACCAAGCGACTTTTGGCCTTCAATTGCATCAAGGGTATTGCCACCAACATCCAACTGCCTGAGCACCTCGCCTGGATTGATTGGCCATATTTTTTGACCAATCTGATTTTGGTGTTCACGACTTTGAGCCAAATTTTGATTCAGATACCTCTGAGTAGTTGCCAAATTAGCGTGTCCAAGACTGATCCGAAGGTCATTGATATTCAAACCATTTATGTTCAACTGATCAGCATAAGTTGCTCGAAGACAATGGGGAGTAATGCCAGAAATGCCAATTTCTTCATTGATGCATTTCAGTGCATCACCAATGTAATTATTCGTTCGGCTTAATCCGTCAATTGCAGGGATAAGAAAATCCTCCTTTAATCCAGATACGGTACCTGTCAAATTGGCGCGAGACAATGGCACTCTATGTTTATGCCCTCCCATTCGACCGCTTCGAATATAGTTGGGATCGGAGCTGATTTCCTTAAAAGTGACGAGGAGCTGCTCCAGCCAAGGAGAAACAGCAATAATTCGAGGTTCGCAATCGCCCTTATTCATGGATTTATGTCTCATTACATGATACACAAGACCACCATCTGGCGCTCGTTTAAATCCGCACCATACGGCGTTCAAGGCCTCAATGCCACGAAGCCCAAGCCCAATCATCATACAAATTGCTATGACTTGATCGATTTCACAAATCCTAATGGCTGTATTAATATACACCTGACTCTCTTCCAGGGTAAGCGTTCGTTTGACACGCTTAGGCTCTGGCAAACGTTCGAACTTAATTGCGATAGAGGTTAATTCTCCCAACCTTCTAGCATGATGCACAATAATGCTCAATGCAGAAGTTGTTTGATTCACGACAACGTTGCCAACGCCGTTAGCCATCTGTGTCGAATGGACTTTGTCATAGTCGTCATTCGTAATACTTGTGATATCCCTATTCGCAATAGCTTTCCACCCATCATCACGATCAAACCAGCTAGCGACACCATTGATATGTCTATCTGTTACGCGATTCTTACGGTTTATCATCCAATGACTTAAAATATCCATTACTGTTTTTGGTTTAATTAGTTCGACAACATCTCCAGGCTTGGCAACAGTCAATTGAAGACTATCGATATTGCCACCATCCTGGAGAGCTTTAAATTCACTTTGAGCCTTAATCAGCTTAAGACTTTCTACTTCTAGAATCGTCTTTTCACGCTGGTTGTTATAAAATTCAAGCGCTGCAGACTTAAGAGTCAAACGGGTAGTCCCACGATAAACTTCTCCGTTGTAGCGGAAAAAATATTGATAATATGGGCTCTTACTGTCCTTGCGGACACCATCGGGGAGTTTTCTCGCACGGCCCATTGTAATTCCCTTTGTAATCGCCCCCACAGGAGCAGAGTTAAAGACAAGGCACTGCCATGGCACCAGGAATTACCCCAGCGCCTTCCATGGTCCAAACGGGCGATCAAAGCTGGTTTATACCATTGCTTGCAAGGGCGGTCCGGCCCCATCACCAGCAAGGCATGCAACGCCATGGCATTTTCGATTGGGCCTCACATCAAGCCTGCCCAACTAAGGCGCCCGATGGAGTCGCGCTGAACTTAAAAATGCCGCAAACGCCCTAAGACACCTGATTGAGACTGGGAAGAGCATGCCTGCCATTCAAGAACCAACTCCACACTTCCTCCCATCGATAGTATTTACGTCCACCTCGACGAAATACATCCATCCCATCACCCTCCCAAATGTCCAATGTCGTCCTGCTAATAGAGCGGCCACGCTGGCGCAGAAAGCCCTCCTGGACCTCCCTGGCCGTTATGAATAGGCGATGCCACAACAATTCGGACGTCAAATCATCAGGATTCGCCATTTCACTTCTTCGCGGCACCTTAACTCCGCATGCCAACGCGACTCGGACGTGAACTGTGGATTCCGCATGCGCAGTGAAATTGGACGGACCCAGCACCATTTCCCCGCGCTCGGGTTCAGCCCCAGCCCAGAATGGCAGACCAGAATGAACTGGCGGGTGGTACTGCGCGGTCATCGGAATTGCTCCAGGTACTTGAGCGGGGTAGTTGAGGCTGTTCATGTTTTGATCTCCTAGCACCAGTCCTTGGCACATGGAAATTCAATCATGCGTATCTCTTGATTCAAAAGACCATTCGCTTAGCGGTTCTTGGCTTTAATCAATTATTCCCAATCCACATTTTGTGGTTGCGCCCTTCACCCTTTTACTCCAAAGGCGATATCCACCCCTGTGGGGTTAATCGGAACTATTAACACCAACATCGTCAACATCCTTATTTTACCATATTTAAACATACAAAATAGTAATAATGGGGTATTCAATTACCCCGGAAGGGGGTATTGTGAGCGCAAAGGACACTTGCAATGAAGCGGAAGACAGGCCAATTCGTCCACCCCATCGATCAACAAATCCCGCATGAACAACCTTTGCCCTCAGAAGAGAGCGCAGATTCAAGAGCAAAACCAATTGTCCCGGTCGAAGGCAGATTGGACGATTCGCGCACAGATCCCTGGGAGGGGCGCTGGATCCGCTTCCACATTCAACCCTTATGGACGAACTTCCTGAAGAAGGGGATTTCCGAACAATCATTGGATGCGGCCCACTTCAAAGTATTTTTATTATTGACAACACTTATGGGCATCAGGAATGAAATACTAAATACTCAAGAGGAAATGGCCGAATTGACAGGCATTAAGCCGTCCAGAATTTGTGAAGTATTGAGAGACTTGGAAGCTCTAGGCTGCATTCAAAGAATCGGCACAAGAAGCAAGGGCGCCTTCATCCGAATTGATCCTGGACTCGTTACACGTTCTTCTCGTTTGACTCATCTGAAGTCTATTAATGAGTGGGATCAGGAAAATCAAAGAAGAAAAGCGATAGCGGACGAGAACGCTGAGCGATTGATGCTGGGAGCCCAAAATCTCTTCATCCCCCCAGTTCCGTTCTGAACCGTAGAGGACCGTGCCTGGCTCCCAATTGTCTGTCTCCTCCGGAAGAAAATAATTCCTATCACCCCATTTTGGTTTTGGGTCCGCAAGACATCAATGCCAGGAACGAGCAGACGAAACGAGCTGGCAGCAAGATCCTGGTTTTTTATCGAGGGTATCGCCCGGGCCAGCATGCCGAGACAGAGGTCGACCCGAAAGGCCAGCTTGACCACATGGTCTTGATGAACCGCAAGGCTATCCGGTCTGAACCCGGTTCTGGAGTGAGACCCGGGCGGGCCACACCTTTTGGCATCGAATGGCGGCGGACTTCACCTAGAATCTCTGCGGATTCGAAAGGGAGTGGCTCAAGTAGTTTCCCGTTTTTTTCATGGCAATTTAAATTTGAGTCTGAAGCTGGATCTCGCCCAGTGTATTCTTGGTTAATACACCCATCAGGACAGGCGGATCGAATGAAGCTGATCAAGGAATTGGCGAAACGGCCTAATCAGGCCAACGGAATCCTGGCTGATTCAGAGGCCAATTCCACCACGGAAGGGGGGCCGGGCCTGGGCATGACCCAGATTTCAACCCACCCCAACATCTTCGGTGGGCACGATGCTTACCAAAACGGTGTCCTGGTCAGCACATCCCACCCCAATATTTTCGGCGGCTTCGACAAGACCATTTACTCCCTGCATGGCCATGGAGACGCAGGTAATTTCGGCCATGAAGGAAGTGCCCTCGACGACATCCTCAGCCATCACGATAATTCCGGCTTTTGAACATTTGAGGATGGGAGGATGTCTTGAACGACGATTATGAAGCCGCGGAAACCGCTGCCCAGACCGCGGTATTTGGCGCAGCGGCGGCAATCCTCAGCGGTGGAGCCCCACTGAGCCCGAAGCAGATTGGGCTAATCCGGACGGCTATGGAAAATGAAGGCCTTCCCCCGGGCCTCATGGACGATCTTAGTTCTCAATTCACCAAGGGCATGGACCCCAAGGATGTAAGGGTCATGTCCGGCCTCGACCAAGCCCAGGCGGCCCTGTTTGCCGCATCCTTGATTCTCTACGCGCTTCGGTCCTCACCGCAGGCCGATCCTTTAGCTGTCGCGATCCAACTATGCACGCCCTACGGCGTTTCTCCGAAATTCGTCCGGGCCTTTGCCAGGGAACTAGCCAAGGAAGGGGAGGCTCAACGCTCGCCTGATCTGGCGGCAAATATCCGCCTACTTCTTGACCCACCCGCCATGCTCCAAGATTGCTTGGACCGATACCAAGCTGCCGCTCGACCGAAACCAGCTCCCCGCCGATCCTTTGCCAACGTCAGCCCCTCACGGATTCAGGATCCTTCCGACCGAGAGGCTTCTGAAGCAATCCGGGATATTGCAGGATTCGAAAGTCTTGTGAAGTACGTCATGGAGAAGGCCCTCGAAAAAATGCAGAGGGTAAACAACGTCGGCGGGAAGGTCCGGGTAGGGCCAAAGCAGTTCCCCGGTTTGTATGAAATTTTCCAGGGCTGCGTTGCCCGCTCAGGCGTGTCACCGGAACCAGAGCTATACCTGGACAATGGGCCTATCAACGCATACACCTACGGGACCGAAAGACCCTTCATCGTGCTTTACACCGGCGCAATCACCCTTCTGTCCCGGGTGGAGCTTGAATTCATTATCGGCCATGAGCTTGGCCACATTCGCTTCAAGCATGTTCTCAACTTGACCCTAGCCCGGAACTTGCCCTGGATACTGGGTAGCATCCCCGGTGGGTCCCTTGCAGAAAAGCCACTCAGCCTGGCCCTGTTCAACTGGGAGCGAAAGGCGGAACTGTCGGCTGACAGAATGGGGTTGCTTGTTTCCCAGGACCCAGATGCAGCTCTTACCGTCATGGTGAAGCTCTCAGGCGTTCCAGCGGCCCTGTATCGAGCCGTTAACATTGAAGCATTCCTTGATCAATACGATGACTTCCAGGCCATCAGCAATGATACCGGCGGAGCAATGGCCAAATTTCTCCAGACGGCCACCATGGATCACCCCTGGACAGTGGTACGGGCGAATGCGCTGCGCAACTGGGTGAAGGAGGGGCACTATCAGAAATTCCTGAATGAAGGGTCCAGCCAGCGAGGGCCTGGCACTTCCATTCAACTCCCGATGGCTGACCTTCTTTCCTTTGAATGCCCTGTCTGCAAATCAGTAATGGCGGCAGACCAACTGACCTGCCGGTCATGCGGGAGCCCCTTCACGGAAAGGGACCGTTTTCATCGGTGCCAGCGTTGCGGAGCCCCAGGGAAACCCTCTTCGCGATTCTGTGAGAGTTGTGGCACGAAACAACCAACTGCCGTGGAGGTTTCCTGATGATTTGCGCTACGTGCGGGCACACCCTGTCGACAGGAGCCCGCTTCTGTGGCGGCTGCGGCACTGAAGTGGAAGCCTTACCCATTGCCGTTCCAACTGCCACTCCAGCATCTGACCCCAGCTCTGCGGAATTAGTCGATCACCTGACGGCCTTGTCCCAAGCGCTTCGAGATGCGGGAACCCCCGCATTTCTCACCCAGGCCATAGACGCCTTGGCCGCTGGGCCCAACGCCAAACCCCACAGGACCGTGGTCGTCGGCGAATTGGGAAGAGGAAAGACTACCTTAGTCAATCGACTGCTGGGAGCGAAGGTCCTTCCAACAGCAGGCCAAGGATATAAAGTCCCATTGCTGCTGACCCAGGGCGAAGCCTGGCAGCTCAAGATGGTGGATGGCAGTCTCAGCCCGACGACACTTCCCGTTGATCCAGGCCTTGAGCTCCTTGGAATTGCCGGACCATCCCCCGTGCTCCAGGCGACCGATCTTCTCGACACTCCGGCTTTGAATGAAATCGACCTCGATTTCGAGAAACGTGTTGTCGCCGAACTCGTGCAGGCTGACACCTTTTTGATATGCGTGGCCGCGCACCAGTTGCTATCCCAGAAGGAGCGCGACTTGATACGCAACCGGCTACTGCCGCTGCTAGGTGGAGATGGGGCACTGGTTGTTACCCACACCGATTTCATGGATAACGAAGAAGATCGCCAAAACATCCACGTTCGAGCGACTCGATTCGCGTCCAAGAAACTCACGACATTTTTCCTCCCTGCTGATCAGGCTGCCCAGCCTTCCGAAATCATTGGTTTCATCGAACAATCCGCTGGAAAGCAGTCTCTGGCCAGGAGTACCGTTTGGCTGAGAAAGGTCATGGCCCTTGTGGGCGGGATTGTGGCAGAAATGGGATCTGCCCCAGAGGAGGGCCCCTCGGAGGTGGCAGAACCCACCCGTGAAGAGAAGCTTCAGGCTCTCACTCGGCTCATTGAATCGGAGCACAACCTGGCGCTGCTTGAGGCCGAGTCAATTCTTAAAGAACGCCTGGGAGCACTACGGTTGGCACTGCCTGGGCGCGTCGCAAAATGGACACCTGAATACGCCCAGCACGAGGGTGTGGCTGAGGTCGCCGCCGATCTGCAATCAGTCCTTCGCTATACCACCCATGCTTACCTGTCTGCACTCGAAGCATCCCTCACCTCCGGAATGCCAAGGAGCATTCAGTTGGCGGCAGAGAAAGTCGGGAACCTCGCCTCGGAACTTGCGGAAGCTGGGGTCCAATTGGGCGGGCCGGGGACACTGGAAGTTGTCCAGAAACGCAACCTAAAGGTCCCGCTGCTGGTCGTAGCAGGTGCCGCCGGGCTGGTGCTCGCACCAATCGTTATAGCTCCTGCCGCTGTTGGCGCACTGTTCCTGTCTCATTTCCTGCGCAAGCAACGGGACGAGGAGTTCCTGAGACAAGTGCGCGACAACTGCACCGGTGCCCTTTCTGCCTGGATAGAAAATTCAGGGGCCCAATTGATAGAGCACCTCCGGCAAGCCACCCGACCCATCCCGCAAGGTTTGATTTCCCGGGTAGCAAACATCCTGGATTCTACTCCCCCGATCCAAAAACCCATGACCAGTCAAGGGATCCTTGCCCTTGCGAATCAATGCCTGGCCTTGGCGGCGGAATGCCCCCAGGTACCTTCCGCCCCCAGGAGTATCCATGAATGAAGGTCGCGGTTTTGAAGCATTCCTTGCAACTCGTGAAACCCTAGCTGGGGCGCTCAACGAAATATCAGAGGTCCTCGCAGGGCTTGGCGGAGGAGGTGAGCGGGCCAGACAGCTACAGGATTCCCGTGCCAACCTTCTCCAGGATGCATTCCGCCTCATGGTGATCGGCGAGTTCAAACGGGGCAAATCAACCCTGGTAAATTCCCTTCTGGGGAAGGATGTTCTGCCAGCGCGGGTTGCGCCCTGCACTGCAATCATCACTGAGGTCAGCTACTCAGAAGTCCCTCAGGCCGTACTTCATTACAACGACCCCAGTCGGAAGGCGGACGTCGTAAGTGTGGAAGATCTAAAGAAATACGTGGTGATCGAAGAGGGCGATGACTCGGATGATGACCCCAGTGGACAGATCAGCGATAGCCCATATTCTCTTCTTGAGCTTCAATACCCACTGCCCTTATGCCAGAACAACGTCCTGATCGTTGATTCCCCCGGCCTGAACGAACACAAGACCCGAACCAAGGTCACCCTAGATTTCCTCAACAAGGCCGATGCCCTAGTCCTTGTCCTTTCTTGCCAGATGGCCCTTTCGCAAAGTGAACTGTCGTTCATTGACGACCAACTTGGCGGTCGAAACCTCCGGCATGTCTTCTTCTTGTGGAACCATTTCGATGCAATCGTCGATTCCCCAGAAGATATCGAGGACATCCGAAAGCGTTCCCGGAAGTACCTTGAACCCAGGGTCGGCACCAATGCACGAATTTTCTATATCTCCGCCCGCTCTGCCCTGGTTGCCAAGAAAAATCGGGATGATGCAGCCCTTAAGAAATCCGGTCTCCCTCCCTTTGAAATGGCCCTGGAACGTTTTTTAGCCATTGAACGGGGAAGGGTGAAACTGATCACGCCCCTCCGGATGGCAGAAACGGCTGTCCGGGAGGCTGTGACCGAATTGATTCCACGGTCTGAAGCCATGTTGGCCCAGCCACTGGAACAACTCCTCAAAGCCTATGAAACTCAGAAGCCCAAACTCGAAGAAGTCGAAAGACAACGAGAACGCCTACTGCGATCGGTGGAGCGGAGGCGGGATGCGCTCATCCGGGAAGCATCCGCTTCGTATCAGCAATTCGTCAGTAGGACCGAGTTGGGAATTAGGGCGGAAGTTGCTCAGGTGGAAATCGGTGCATGGGAAGCCATCGCCAGCCGTAAGGGAGCGCACCAGAAGGTCGCCCAGCACCTTCAGGAATGGATCAACCAGCAGTGCAAGGCCTGGCAGGATGGGCCCCTCGCAGAAGTCTTCGATACGCATTCCAAAGCGCTGGAGGAAGACATTGAGGAGCAGGCCCGCGAATTTTTGATCAGCATCCACGGTGTCCGCCAGGCTTTGGCTCCATCCGTCAGCGTCGAGGAGCCAGAGCAGGACCTTTCGAACGCCAACCGCATGTTCGCGGCAGTTGGTGGCTTCCTGGTAGGTGGTCTTGGTTCCGCCATTGAAGGTGCAAGCATGGGATTCAAGGGAATGGCCAAGGGCCTTGCCTTGAACATCGGAGTCGCGGCAGGGTTGATTGTCATGGGGTTCGGCCTCCCGATCGTGATTCCAGTCCTGGCTGCTGTTGGGGTTGCGCGGACCCTTATGGGAACGAAGAGCGGTGTGGACCGAATGCGGGATGAGATAGCCACCAAACTCGTCGGTGAACTGACCAAGAACGTACCTGACACCCAGGCACGCATCACGTTGCAGATCACCACTGAATTCGGGAAACTGATCGCCGCCATTGATGCCTCCTTGCGTATCCACATCGATGAAGTTGCCGGGCAGGTCCAGGCCATTCTCAAAGAGAAGCAGCAAGGCGAAGCAACCATGAAGCGCGAACAGCAGAGGCTCGCAGGGGCTCGGCAGGCCCTAGTCGGGCTCTCCAAGCGCCTCGAAGCCATTCGCAATGACATCGACCAGCCGGTGGAAGGCTAGCCGTGAACGCATACGCCTCAGCAGATGCCAACCTCCGCGAAGAGGTAACAAAGGCTGCCGGGACTCTTCACATGATGAGCCGGCATAAGGAAATTCTTGGAACGGAGATCACGAACGAAATTCAGGGCACTGTCCAGGAAGTCCAGCGCCGCCTTGAGCGGAAGGATCTCGCCGTAGTAGTCGTAGGCGAGAAAAAGGCGGGAAAGAGCACTTTCCTTAACGCCATCCTTGGCACTAGGGTCCTCGGAACCGCAGTAAGGGAATGCACAGGAACGGTCACCTTCATCCGGCGAGCGCCACGCCCCGGTTACAAGGCCTTGCTTCGCGATGGCCGGGCAGAAGAGTTCGTCGACCTGGAGTCCGAAGAACGGCGGTTAAGAGCAGTTGAAATTGAGGCACTCCGGAAACGCATCGGCAATGCGCCAGAAAGGGCGCAACGGAGCGAGCTTCCATCAGGAACCGCAGATGGCTTGGCGAAGGCGGAGGCAGGAAGCCAGGCTGCCGTTGATCGGCTTGAAGTCCTACAGGCGGCCCTCCACCAATGGGAATCCCAACGCCTAAAGACTTTGGATGACCTGAGTTCCCTGGGCATGGAGCGCAAGTCAGAGGAGGTAGCCCTAAAGCGCCTTGACGACATACGCCAAGCGGCGAAAGACCGGCTCATGGAAATTGAGCGAATAGCGGACATGCGTCGGGACCAAGTTCAGGTGCAAGCCAAGGCGAATGGGAATATGGACCCGGGGACCATCCAGCCCCGTACGGAGGCCTTTAAGGCGCTGCAAATTGCGGAAGCAGAAGTGCTCCATGCAAGGACTGCTGTCCCACTCCTGCTCCGGCCCGGCCCCTGGTGGGCATTCTGGGTACCTGTGCTGTCTCTACTTATGGGATGGATCTTCAAGACGCCCATGAAATCGTTGGCCAATGCCCAAGCCAAGCAAAAATACGCAGAACTGGCCCTGGCTGCAACAGACGCCGCAGACCGGGTGATCTATGACAGAAAAGCATTTTTGGGCGCAGAAAACCAATGGCAGGAAGCCAAGGACCGGCTGGACCTCCTAATGTCCAGTATCGGAGAAGAGGAAATACGGCTGAAAACCGCAGAAGGGACACTTCGGAATCTGCGTTCAGAAGTCGCCCAGGCCCAAAGGGATGCAGATCTTGAATTGCTGCACTTGCACTGGGCCAAAGCCGATGCGCTGGAAGAAACGTTCCTGGCCCGGTTTCAAGCCGAGGTCCACGCACTAACTGACATGGAAAAGAGAGGACCGGAAGTCGTTGAACTTAGCATTGAATATCCCGCCGTGCATCTTCCAGATGGGATCACCATCATTGACACGCCTGGGGTCAATACCGACAACGAGTCCAATCGGGATTTGGCTTGGAAAGTCATCCGCCGAGAAGCAGACGGATGCCTGCTCATTTCCGACCTCCAGCAAGTAGTTAGTCGCTCCACAAGGGATTTCCTCCAGGACGTTCGTGGTGTTATCCCCCACATCCTGTTGGTCATGTCCAAAGTGGACCGTGCTTTGGCCAACGCCGAGGACATCGGGGATACCGAACCCTGGCAACAGGTGGAGGAGGCCCGCAGGACGGGTGTCCGAAGGTTCGCGAAGGAGGTTGGCCGTGAACCAGGGGAGGTCTTCTCAATTGCAGTTGCGGCTGAGCCTGCCCTGCGCCGTGACGATGCTGCTGATGCCGCTCGTGGGAGGTTCTCCCAGGAAGTCACAAAACTATTCGACCTCCTGAAATTCGAACGAGCCATCGTCCTCGGTGCTCGTTCGGCCACCGCGCTTCGGTATTGTGTGCAGCGTATCAAAGAGGCCGAGACCCGAGCGGAGTTGGCCTACAAGCAGCGGATCTCTGACCTTGAGAAGCATCGCCTTCCGGATCCGGTGCAGTTCCAGGGACGGCAATTGGCGAGGATCGGCGATGCCCTCCAGGCCCAATCAGAGGCCATCGCAAAATTAGCGGTCCAGCAAATGATTTCTGGCGTCGATTCTGTTCAGCGGGACTGGCTGAATCGGATCCAGGCCGGTGCCAGCAAGGACCAAGTCAAGGAGATCATTGCCCAACTTGGCCAGCAAGGGCAGCAAGCCCTTGGACGGGTAATGAACAGTGTCCAAAGCGCCGTTGGTCGGGCCTCAGGTCAGGCCATCAAGGATTTGGAAGCCCCCCTCCTAGAGGAGCTAAGCGAACGATATCGGATTGTTCAAGCCATGAAGGGCAGTGGCAAAGCTGTCCGTTTAGAGGGCGTCGGGACCTACATGGCTGACGCCCACGCCGTGAACATCCAGGCTGGGGTTTCCAAGGCAGTCTCCGATTTCGAAACCCAACAATTTGCCATCGGGGCTGGCGGAGCCGCCGCAGGGGCCGCCATCGGAACCCTGTTTTTCCCGGGAATCGGCACGGTGGTAGGCGCGGCGATTGGCGCCCTGGCCGGATTCTTCAAAACCTTGGAATCCCTCAAGTCAGATTGCAGTAAGGAAGTTTGCAAGGGCATGGATTCGGCCAAGCAGAACCTCAGTGCCCAACTGGCATCGGTGGGTCCTGGTGTGGAAAAATCCATGCGGAAGGTTCTGGGCAAGTGCCTTTCCGACGAAGTGGAACGCTTCCAATCCTGGATCGATAAAGTGATGGAGGCAGAGCGCAGGGAGATTGAGAAAGAACGACACAAGCTCACTGACCTCATCCAAATCAAGGGGAAGTTGGTCGAGCACGATACCTCACTGACGAGGCTTCAGCGCGAGGCGGCAGCCGTGTCCCAGGGGCTGTGCTCATGACTTAGGGAGAATCTTGACCGGGGACGTCAGCCCATTCGGGCAAGGCCTCAACAGGATTTGGCATCGAGGCAAAGCAATCGCTCCTAATTCCAAATTGGCTCACCAAGCATCGCCTTCCCATCCATTGTTCGATTCGGGAAACCCTATGAGGCATGAAGAGGTGCCTTCGCCGAAGCCGGATTTTGCAGTCGCTTGATGAACCCTTCGAGCACCAATACCGTTTCCTTCCGGCTTTCGAGCAATTGGGAATTCTGGTCAAAGGCTTCCTGAAGAACTGCCGAATACCTTTCAGGCAGCGATGTGACGTACTGGTCGGCGCTTTCCATGATCGAGGCTCGCAGGCGAAGGAAGGACTGAAGTGACCTCTCCCGGTAACTGTTGATCTCCTGTTCTGTCTGCTGCAGGATCTCCTGATAGACTTCCTTGGCCTTGGGCTTCGAGAAATAGGACAAGGTGTAGTTGACCACAGATAAGACAGCCGCAACCTCCAGCCCTGCCCCAGCACCTCCCAGATTGTAGGCGGCCCGGGCCACTTGGCCTCCGGTTCGGTTGAAAGAGGTTTGCCGATCCTTATTCCAGAAAGTCCCAGACGTATCAATGCCTGTGATGGTCAGGTTTCCCGTATGTGGGTTGATGAAGGTGGGAACCTCGAAGCACTGCATGTCTTTGAGTTTTTTCTCGGCGAGTCGTTCCAGATCCAAGAGCTTTGGGTTTGCGGCGATCCACCAAGGGATAACCAGCAGCAGCCCCCCAGTCGAGACAAGGGCCACCTTCATCCACATCCGAGTGGGCACCTGGGGAAGAAAGGCCAAGGCAACCAGGCAAGCTGCCAGGACAATTCCAGACCCCATCCACCGCCAGAACCTCATTCTCTTTGCTGAGGCGATCACATCGGGTCTCGCCATGATCTCGGTCCGAACCTTCGCCCGGAAATCGTCTAACATTCCGTTCACCTTGCGCAGGGATTCCTCAGACAGGTTTTGAACCGCCCCAATGAAGTCCTTGGTCAAGCCATCCACATGCTGCTCAACCTGGCCCATCGCCTTGAAATGAGCATTGCAGTTGGCCGTAGCCTTCTGGAGTGTCTTCTCGTTGACTCGCTTGTCGAAGAACAGCATCACGGATTTGTCCGGTTCCAGGTCCTGGTGGAGCTGTGCCTGAATCGAGTTGAGGCAGCGACTACCGATCCTGGTCGCGTGACCATGGAATTTATCGTGGTCAAAAATAGCAGTATGTTGGGCCTGGACCTTGTCTCGCAAATCTGATGAAAGGCTCGAAAAATCTACGGGCGTGTTCTTCATGAAATCGAAGAAGAGGCGTTCCTCCAATTCGAGCTTGTTCTGGACAAGATGCGATACCTTTTCCGAATAGCTGGCCAGGACCGATTTGACTTCCTTCGAGATGGCCTGGTACCAACCGGTCAGCATGAATTGTTTCAACTCATTGAAGAAGATCACGAAGTCCTCGCCGCCCCCGGTCTCATCAAAATGGATCGGGTAGACCTTCTCGACCACCACTCCACTGTTCTTGCTAAGCCTTTCAGGCAGCGCATCCACAATTCGGTCGAGTTGATCACCGGAGAGGAAATCAGATTTTGAAATGCAGACAAATATCTTTCCCGTCTGCTGGGCCGCATTTTTAAGAAATTCGATGGTCGATTTTGAGCCGGGCTGCTTGCTGTACATCAGCAGAATCGCTGCGTGCATTTCAGGGAGCGTCGATTCGGTGATCTTGGTATGCATCGGGTTGATTGCATTGATACCAGGTGTATCAATCAGGGTGATTCGGTTCTGAACGAGGAGTGGCGAATTAACCGTCATTCGAATGGACTTGACGCCTTGCGGAGCCTCCCCGTCGGTGGTGTACCGGGAATACTCCTCCAGGCCTGCGGCGGATTCGGACCCGTCCTCGCTGATTACGGAAAGACCTTCCCGGGGCCCGCCTTGAATATAAACCGGCACTGGCGTGCAGGGCCGGTCACTGGTCGCGACCACTTGCTTGCCGAGGATCGCATTCAGCAGGGTTGATTTGCCTGCGTTGAATTCGCCGATGATCCCTAGCTTCAGGTTAATGTTGTTGACCTGCCGGAGGAACCCGGAAACCAGGGCACTGATCTCCCCTTGTTCAGACGAGGAGAAGGCCTTTGAAGATGAGATCGTCTTCAGTAGCTGGATTTCATCCCGGATACCTCGGTCAAGGAGGTCCAGGTCGAGGGAAGTCATGGTTCGCTCCTAAGGGATGCGGAAGCAATCTGGAATTCTTTGATGGCACAAGCGATCTGCTTTTTCTTTACGGTCAGCCGTTCCATAGAGCGCCCACCGTCAGCCGTTGCCATGGAGACCAATTCCAAAACCTGCCATTGAGTCGCACGGGTACCTTCGACCCATTCTGTTTCAAACCGAGCAGTTGCTGTCCGGACGGATTGCCCAACATCGCGCCGGACCCGGTTCAGAAGTTCCCGGGCCTCTTGAACGATTTCCTTGTAGGCCCTGTCCAGTCCAGCCCGTTGGGCCCTCATCGCCGAGGCTTGCCCTGCGCCCTGTGACATCTGGCCACCGATCATGGCGCCGATGCCAGCCCCCGGAAGCCCCAACAGGAGTAAGCCGAGGCCAGCTCCAACAACGGCACCCATCCCGCTGCTCGCCATGTTCTGCGCGAATTCCTGCTGTCTCCTAGCCTGGCTCGGCAGGGACCGCGTCCTCAGAGCAGTTTCCGATGCATCAAGGGCGATTAAGGGATCCCGGGATATCTTCAACTCTTCCTGAAGGCGCTTCTGGATTCCCTCATTCAAGCGCTGGACCAACCCCTGCATTTCTTTCTGGTAATGATCGGCAAGGTACCCCGAACCATAGTCATCCCCGACCTGGGGAAGCGAATTTTCTAGCTTCTGAAGGAATCGGCTAGATTCCATGCTGATATCGTTCTCGATCTTGTTCGGTAAGTCCGCAATGGCTGCCCGATTTGCCTTGGCTGCCGCCAACTGCTGGCCGAGGCGATCGGCGACCGCTTGCCGAAGGGAATCCTTGTCACGTGATGCGGCTTCCGCAGCATTCATTGCAAAACCAGCCTGATCTTCCATGTAATAGAGCATTTCCAGATATTTTTGTATTCGCCATTCCTCAAAGAGGATTTGGCGTGTCGCCGCCAACCCACCAATAAAGCTATCAAGGCGCTTGAAATCGCCCATAAGCCGTTCCCGGTAATCCGTGGCAATGCCAGAGGGATCAATCAAGTTCGAAACAAGGGCAGCGGAAGAAAAGTAAATAAATTCTTCCGGCTTGGAAGCCCGAATCCCCCTCGACAATTCGCTGCACCCATGGCTTTCGAATAGGTCCGCAGCCTCGTCGAGCATGGCCCTGATCTGCTTCACCACTAGGTCTTGAACAATGTTTAGCTTGGAAAACGTCTTTAGGGTATCGGCATGGTTGAACATGAACCGGACGCGGGACAATGAATTCAAGAAATATTTTTTAATATATGGAAGTTCCGACCCCTTGAGCGCTTGGTTTGCGTCACAGATGAATATCATGACGTCCACAGAAGGCAGCATGGACAGGAACGTCTGGTCTCGTACAGGATCCGGATCGTTGAACCCAGGAGTATCGATCAATTCAATTCCATCCGGGATGGCTGGATGGCGAATCTCGATCCATTTGATATTGCCGAAATTCCCACAATCGGCGTTGAAGTTGGCTAGGTTTCCAAGATCGTTGTCCTTGTGAACAACATGACCCTCATGGTCGATGATGGAGAACCCAGATTCCATACCCCGAACAATCCGGTTGATCGTGGCCGTGGTCTGGAAGATGTCTACAGGAAGGACGGGGCTGCCGAGGAGCGCATTGGCTAGGGAAGATTTGCCTGCGTTGAATTCACCAAGCAGCATGACCCTGACAGGGTCCGTTTCTGAACGCCCTTCCAGGTCCTCAGGGAAGAGGTCGCGGTATTTTTCGAAGAGATCCTTCTTCGTCTGCCAGAACATGACCGTGGCCTCCCTTACGCCGTGGTTTCAAGCAAACGGGTCAAGCTCGCTTCATCCAGATTCACCATTTGGCTGGTAGATCCTCTGACATCCAGCCACTGCTCGGACAACTTTTTCAGCCCCTCATAATCTTGACGCTGAAGGTAAGTCAATTCTGAATTCACGAGTTTGATGTAATCATCAATGCCTTTGCCCTTGCTGCTGCCCGCCGCAGGATGCAAACGAGCGCCAGACTGCGTCCGCACCAAAAGGCGCATTAGGTCAATGGCCTTGTCTGGCTGGAAACGGGTTGGCCATTTGGCTTCCGAGGCCACGACCACCGCACGTAGAGTTGGTTCGGAGATTTCAAGCCCATTCGTATATTTTGCTTTCACGGCCATTCTTTGGAGGATCTTCAGCACGGCGTCCGGGCCCAATGGGGCTAAAGCCAATTCAGTAAAGCGGCGGACAAAGGCGCCGTCGGGTGCAATATCCCTGTCGAATTCCTCATTGGTGGTGGCGCCAATGCAGGACATTTCGCCACGGGCCAAGGCCGGCTTGATGATCTGAGATAGATCACGGGATGCGCCAGAGGAGGATGCCTTACCGAATCCCATCAACATGTGAATTTCATCAATGAACACAACGAGGGAATCATCGCCCCGGACTTTATTGAGAAATTTCGTTACGCGTTCCTCGAACTGGCCTACATACATTGCCCCTGCATTCAAAGCTGTCAGATCCAGAGCGATCAACCGTTTTTTGGGATGAGACCTGTAGGCCGGGTTGTTGACCATGTGGTAGGCGACCCCTTCGGCAATGGCTGTTTTCCCACAACCCGCAGGTCCCTTGATCATCACGCTGGATTTACCGTTCTCGGCAAGTGCCCGGAAGATGAACTGAAGTTCATTGTCCCGTCCCAACGGCGTCTCCAGCAGCCCCGCCTCGGCCTCCGAAGTTAAGTCCCGAGAAAATTCAGAGGTTTCCATTTGGGCACCTGTCGATTGATTTCCAAACTCGTTCCTGGCCTGACGAAACCTGGTCATGGTTCCCAAATGCAAACCCGCATTACCATGGGCTGGGTTCTGACTGGATTGATGATTTCTGTATTATTAATCATTTCTCCTAAGCAATCAATTGAGGAAATGGGGTGCCGCAGTTGAACAAAACGAATTTTCGCAACCGAGGCACCAGGTGGGGATAGTCGACGGAATCACCAGCCATGGCCATGAGCCACCCTTCACTTACCAACCTCCGGAAAGAACACAGCCCTCGCCTCCTTTAGCTTTTTCAGCGCTGCTAAGCGGAGTTTCCGCGCCTCTTTTGGAGGAAGTGGGTGCCCATTGCCGCTACAAATCACTTCGATAATTTCGTCATGGGAGAATTGTTTGCCGGGTTCCAATTGCTCCAGGGCAGCACGCACCACACAAGCCCAGAGGGGAAGGCCCGTCTCAGGGTTCGTAAGGGCCTCCACCGCATCGCCTCCACCCTCAAGGCTCTCTTCCCAGCCGCCGAGCTTCCTGGCCCCTTGGGACGCAGGGAATGGGCATTGCAGAAGATCGAAGGCATAAGCAGATGGATGAACCCACAGCGGGTCTCCCGACTCCGGATGAAAAATTCCAACCGGCACATGACGAAGAACCTGGTTCCGGTAAATACTCTCCGGATAGGAGTGGGAAATAATTATGGCCTCTTCCTCTCGGCAGGCCATTCCAGAAAGAAGATCAGCAAGTTCATGAAGAACCGAAAGGCGAATGTCCACATTCACCGCATCAACCGGGAAACGCAGGAAGAGCGTTTGAAAGGCATTTCCCAACTCTCCCGACCAATTTGGGAAGTCGTTTCGGAAATCCACCTTTACGTCTTCCAACTCGACGATGATTCCGACGACTGGGTGGAACCACTCATGGATCGGTGCGTTTGGATCAGATGGAATCAGTGTTGTGGGCATTGCGTGGGGACGATGAAGGGGAATGGAATCCTGCCAACGGAGGACGGGTTTAGCAGTGAACACCTTCAGGGTTGGCGAATAAGGGAAATGGATTTCCGCTAGGTTCATGGTGGTTCTCCTTAGCTGGCAATTGCCTGCGCAAGACCTTCGGGAACGAAGGTGAAGTAACGTTTGAAGGTGGAAAGATATTCAGCCACGGCGGTTTCGACAAAGGGTTCAAGATCCAGCGCCTTTTGATCCCAGGCGCATTTGGTGGCATGGAAATGGATCACCGTGCGGGTGAGGTCCTTGCAAGGAAGGCCAAAGGAGGCCAACTCGTTTTTGGTCCTTAGAAACCAAACAGGGAGGCCAGTTGCTTCGTCTTCAGAGGAAATTTCGTGGGCATCCTGCCAATGATCCCAATCGATTTCATCGCCGAGAACGCGGTGTCGCTGGGTGTCAGGGAAATCGATATTCAACAGCCCGTGGGCCTTCGCAGCCGGATTCACCCAAAGGAGATTTCCATGTTCGCCTAGGATCGCCACCGGAATATGTTCCAGATTGACTGGATGATTGACCCGGCAAATGGGATAGGAGGCCACAATCCAATCTGGGCCGCCATTCCGTATCAGTCGGCCAAGTTCTGCGATGACTGCAAGGCGTTTTTCCCAGGAATAGGCCGTGCTTGGGAGAGAAAGCCTGAGAAGTTCCTGCACTTGTCCAGTTTTCGTCGCCTTATGGTCCGCCTGAAAGGCTACGGCGACTTCAGGCCTCGGTTGCAATTCCCAGTCAAGCGGGTCACAACAAACTGGCGAAAACCGGAAATGGGGAACGCTTAAGTTGTAGTTACTTTGGTAAACCTGCCTGAGCCTGACCCGAGTCAACTGGCAATGAGAACTGAGGCCGAGGAACGGACGAACTTTGTCTAGACGCATGCTGGCTCCAAATGAACGGCGCGGGCTCTGCCCGCGCCGTTTCAGGTGATTTGACGAATCAAACCTAGCGTGAAGGGCTCCGAATTCTAATTTCGGATGATGACTTGCGCTGGATGGGAGTTGTTTGCATCGCTCACCTCAATGGCAGCATCGGCTGCTAAAATGAGATTACGTGCAAAAATAACTGCGAAAATGAGTTTTTCGCTCAGCGTAATTTGAATTATGTTATTGAATGAAGTTAATCGATAAATAGCCTTTTAGATTATTGCCATACAGTAAGATTACACGCCTATTATGTAGATACTCACCAGGCCAATAGAAATAAATTATTTCCAATAATTACGCAATCAATTTGAATGTAAATATGCCAAAATAGAACAAATTAGAGCTACGACTTGGTAGCTAGAATGAAAATTTGTCAGAACCTGCGTCAATATCCATTCGAAGACGGCGGACTATATGCTCCTCCGTTCGGAAATCCACACCTTGGATCACATGAACCCTTACCGAATCGGCGATAAGCCTCAGGGTCGGCTCCCGACTATCGAAATTTGGATCTTCATAACCAAATGCAAACTGACCATGAAGGCGCGTGGCACCGCCTGCGTATGAAGGGTGCCCTTCCATGGTCGGGTTAGAAATGACCCTTTCAGTCACGCAGTAATCAGGTTCCGGACCATCCTCGGTGTTGGTGGAAAGACTTGCGTCGATTTCGGCGCCAAGGGGAATATCCATTGCGTCAACACGGGATGCCTTCTGGAAAAGGACCACATTCTGGGCCAGTCCCCCTGTCTGAACCGACGGAAATAGAATTCCGTCCATAGGCACCATGGTGTTGGATGACAGGAAGTCCGCAACGGCCTGTGTCGCAATGTAAGCAAAGGCTTCATCATCGGGCATCACAGGCTTGGTGATGCGACGGCATAGCGACCGCAGGAACATTGCGCGTTCAAGCTCCCGTGTAAAGGTCGGGTCGAAAATGCTGCCCCTCCTCACGACATCGCCCAATGCGGTGAGGTCCAAGAGACTGATTGGGCGAACGAGTTCAAAGCAAGCGACAGCTACCTGGCTGCCGACCGGTGGCCGGACCTCTGCCATAGCGACCTTCGGATCGTTCGCTCCATAGAATACGGATATCCCACAAGCGTTCATCCTCCCGGCGGTAGCCCGTGCGGAGGGTGGCGAGCCCAGGTGCATGTCCGGTCGCTTGAGGGCCAAGATTAGCTCCTCGTCAGACTGGAATGCTCGCGCCCGGTAGAAGGCCGAAATCGCTTTCCCAGGACCAGCCTCAATCACCAGGCTCCTGTTGTCCCGTGCCCTCATCAAGTCGATGCCCTCAAACACATCAGATAAAAAGTCTGTAGCGAATTGGTTGAAATAGCGGGATTCCGCCTTCATCGATTGCTCGTACTCGCGCCACAAACCTTGCCAGAAAACGTCAGAGGTCCCCTTTTCTTCGTAATAGGACTCGGAAGAAAATTCGCACTCTTCTCCGATGCTGTCCGGACCATAGCAACTATGTTCCCCTTCAAGAAGTTGCTGGATATCACGGGCAGCTCTTTCTGGTATTTTTGCAGCGTCCATAATGGCTTCGGTGATTCGTTCTCCTTCCCGCTCCCAACTGTATTCAGATTCCTTATCTGCTTGCATGGCGTATTCAAAACCTGTTGGCTCATCTGCCGTTCGGACGAAGTGCTCCTCGAAGACATCCGCAATACGCTTGGCAATCTCTTCCACACTCTGAGATTTCGCCGTATTCCCGCAATATGAGCACTTCCCCCGCTTCCCGATGCGCCTGATCTCCTTTGAAAGGTAGTCTTCTCCTACGCATCGGTAGCAGATTCGATCTGCCATTAACTCATCGAGTTCCTGTCCACTCATGACGTCCTCCATCCCCGGTCTTGAGGCAAATTTGGCGGCAAAACAACCTCGGGGCTTTTCCAGACCTACACCTTCGAGAACTACCTAATTCATGCCTTCAGAATCTCAAAGCCCGAGAGCCTTCCAGGCCCCGGTCTTCGGGTCGCTATAGAAGGCTGGATCGACCTTCTCCATCACATCCCCGGTGACCTCCAAGAAGCTCCGTTTGTTCTCCAGGGGGATTAGGGCCCGGCGAGCGCCGTTGTCCATGCCGACCTGGAGCGGCTCCACCAGGGATCTCAGGGGCTTGATGTTCCCTTGGATGCTCATGTCTCCAAGCACCAGCATGGCTGGGGTCATCGGAATCTTCCTGATTGCCGAAAGGCAGGCCACGAAGAAGGCCACGCCCAATTCTGCTTCCATCCGGTTGTTCAAGAGGTCGATGACCTCCACGTGAAAATCGCTGGTATCGACATCCCGGGCCGCACCAAGATCCACCTTGTGGCTGAGAAGGTAGCTGAATGCCCTCTGGGTGGATTCCTTGGTGAGCCCTGAGACGCCACCCGCCAGTTTCAACTTCCCGGTGCCTGCGGAGGTGCTGACCTCAATCCGGTAGAGCCCCACGGAGCCGTCGGCCCCCACGCTGGCAGAATAGACCGTGCCAGGGGCCAAGGGGTCTTGCGAGATCAAATCCCGGCCACCCTGCTCAGGGACGCCGACAAACCGCTCCTCCCCGGTTTCCTGCACCGTGTAGCTGAAGCTGGTGTGGTAATACTCGAAGCTACCCATCTTCTTGAGTTGCTCCTTCACTCGCCGTCGCCCTTCCAGGGCGAGTTCCAGGAGTTCGCTCAACTCGTCCTGGGTACACTGGCCGCTGGGGTGCAGGATCTTCAGCAGCCCGGAAACGGTCTTGCGAACAGCCTTCCGGTCTCGGGTATTCAGGTGGCCACCTAGGGCGAAGTGGTGGTCGATAGCCTCGGTGAAGTTGTGCTTCCGCATTTCCCGCAGGGCCTCGGCCAGGTAGTCAACGACGAAGCCATAGTGATCCGTGAACATGTCGTTGCGCATCTTGGGGATCTCCCAGCCCGGGAGGTAAAAGTGCAGGCGGTCGATGAAGGCCATGTCATCCCGAATGACATCGGGCATCGGCGCGAAAAGGTGGCCGCTCTGGACCATCACATCGATGGGCTGGTTCGTATTTCCGAACATGGCGATGGAGGCATCGCCCGAGGCGGATTCCTGCCCTCGCTGGTAGGTGCCCGATTCGCAGAAGGTCTTCATCGTCGTGATGACTTCCTTTGGCATTTTCTGGAGGTCGGCCACTTCATCAAAGCCCACCACATCCCAAATCTGAACCATCCCTTTCTGCTTTCCACCCATGTGTCCGAAGAGGTTTGCCACTGTCGTGGGGCCGGTCAGCAAGGCAGCGTAGGGGGAAACTTCCTGGATGACATAGCTCTTTCCGGTGCCCCTGGGGCCAAGCTCCACCATGTTGTAGTTCCGCTCAGTGAGCGGAATGAGGCGGAGCAGAAATAGGAGCTTCAGGCGGCGGGACATAGCCATGGGCTCATAGCCAAGGCTGCGCACCACCAGGTCCAGCCATTCGTCGGAGGTGAATTCTGCCCTCAGGCGTCGATATTCATCCAGGTCAAAGGAGGCGATCTGAATAGGCGTGAGCTTGTCCACCCAGAAGGGGAACTTGCCCTTAGACTCCTCGTCGTATTCAAAGCGAAGGTCAAGCTGGGCCCAAATGCCCCCGGTTAGGAGGCGCTCGAAGTCCCGGACATAGTGCGTGGGGACGTGGATGTGCTTATGGCCAAAGTTGTTGGCCTCTGCCCAGTAGTCCGAATCCACCAGCCTTACTTTTACCTTGTCGATGAAGGTGTACCGGCCTGCTTCCTTCACCCGGCTCTGCGCCTTGGTGCTTTCGTCGGGGCGGATGTAGTTGTTGGCTAGTGTGTCATTGACCACCTGGAGCCCCATCTGGATCGCCATCTCATCCGCCGAGGCACAGTATTTCCCGAGCAAGTATTCAAGGACGAAGACGGGCACATTGGCCCCCACCTTCACTTTGCGGACGAGGTCCTTCCGGACCACCTTCCCACCAAAGTACTGGTTGGCCTTGTCATCAAGCGGATCGCGGGTGGGCGTCGTAGTCATGGTCAGATTCCAAGTTGGAGTGGGATGTCACCAGATTTGGCCAGCACTGTATCAGTCTTGGGGTCCAGAACATGGATTTGGACGGAGGCTACAGTCGCGTCAGAGAGCAGCAGTGCCACGGTGGGATTCACGCCGGGCTCCAGTGTCACACAGCCGGTTGAGCGGTCCAGGGTGGCTTTGTCCACCATGCCTGCCTCCCCCACAATCAGCCCCTTGGCCACCAGCACGGGGCGAACCCGTAGGGCCTCTCCGAACAGGCTCTTGGGGAAATCCAGGCCGATAGTGAAGATCCGGTTAGTGATCTTGCTTGGGACGCCGGTCAGGCTGAGTTTCACCTTTTCAGGTTTGGACACATCTGCACCCTTCATTCGGAAGGTGAGCAGGGGGACTACCACCTCCTGCAAGCTGGGCCCGCCATGGTGGAAGCTCAGATCCCCCCCCGTCTTGAAGACACCTGCCCCCGAGGGGAAAAGGAACTCCAGGTCAGAGCTATAGCCGAGATCCTGGGAAGTGACCTTAACGCTACCTTCGATCACTTGGAGGCCACGGCCAATCCAGCACCGGCGATGACTATCGACGGTCTGGCCGCTGGGGGCTCCCAGCTTCATGTCATCTTCCTTGGGCTGGGTGAACTGGTGGCCATGGTCCGCACAGAGCACGAAGTGTTCCACTCCGGCAGCAGCGAGTTTTCGGACGGCCTTCACCAAGCCTGTAGTGAGGAGTTCCTCCATCGTTCGACGGGCCACCAGGCTGAAACCACCTTCCCCACTGTGGTCGATCTCCTGGGAACGCACGATCACGAGGTCCACCCCGGTGAGTTTCGTAGCTAGCCGACTCGGTGGCGTCACCAAGACTTCATTCAGGTCCATGTCCTCACTGGAGGGAACCCGCTCCTTGAGGTGCCGTTTCCTTGCGACAAGGTCCCCGAGGAAGACCCCATCGACCTTGGCCCCCAGTTGGCCATCCTGTGCCACAACCTCGAAGGCGGTGGCAGCACCCGGCATGAGGGCCGCCATCCCCACAGGAGTGATGGAAGGCAGCGCCGCCAACACCGGTCGCAAGCGAAGATCCTCCACGATCTCCGTAAGGCGGGCCGCCAAGGAAGCGCCCATTTCATACCGGAGTGCATCCACCAGGAGAAACGCCTTCTTGGCCGGTTTTGGGCGGACTTCATCCTCGAAGACCCGCGTCTGAGACATCCACCCAGGCACCTGCCAACCACGTTTTATAAGAGCTTTGGTGAAGCCCTCGGCTGAACGGTGGCAGTAGGCCTCGTAGTTCCTGCGGATAAGCCCATAGGCTTGTTGGGCTTCGGGTTCATCGTCCAAGCCCGATACCCATGTTTCCAAGGACCGATAGAGCTGATCCACCATGAAGCCCTGGGTCGCCCCCCTCCCGTCTGCGTACCACTCTAGCCAGGCAGCCGGGTCGTCCCGGAGTTGGGCGAGCTGGCCCTTGGTTTCCTCCAAGGCCTTACCAAGTTCGGCCATGCGCTTGCAGGCTTCCCACTGGTTCCTTCGCTCCGGGAGGAGCCAGAAACTAGTGCGGCGTTGGGAGGCGAGCACCATGACCTCGCTGTAGGCCTCCTTCACCAGTAGCTCCGAACACCGTTGGAACAGAGCCTTCTCCTCGAACCTAAAGGTGTCCAGGCTCCCCAAGTTCCCTGCCTCCAGCCCCAAGTCCTTGAGATTCAGTTCCTGTTCAATGCGGTCTGCCATTCTGGTATAGGCTTCCGGCTTTTCCCGGCGAAGTCGGTCCACGACAGCCCTTATTCGGTCCATCTGCTCACGAGTTTCCACGCCAGGAATGCCCTCCAGGTCCGGGGGAACCGTCCCCTGAAGGTCTGACCGGAACTCATTAACCAGAATGAACCGCTGGAGGCCAGTCCTGGCCTTGTGCAGATCGGGGTCCGCGAAAGGGTAGCCCAGGCGGGAACGCACTAGCTTCTGCAACTCAGGGGTCGCGGCCTTCTCATTGATTGGGCCGTCATAGGTCCCAGCCTCATCCCCCACCCACTCGGTAATCAGAGCCTCAGAATCGGTGACAGAAAAAATGGTCTTAAGGAGGGCTGGGCCATCTGGGCTGCTCCCGCTTGCCAACATTCTCACGATGTCCGCGTAGCCAAGGGTATCGGCCTTCAGTACCGTGTCGATGTCGCCATCCGTGAACCCAACCCGCTGGAGGCACCGCCTGGACTCCCGCTTGAACTGGGGTTCCCACTTTCGACCGGCCAGTTCCAATTCCATCAGGACTGAATGTTGGGGATCGCGGTCCACACCAGCGAGGTAGATCAGGATCGGGCTGGGGACCTCCTCGGCGAACAAGGGTTCTACCGCCACCTTGATGCCAAAAAACGAACCTCCGAAGGTCACCAAGTGACCAGACAGGCCCTGAACGGCGATGGGCTCCAGGGTTTCTGGGGCCACCTCCTTGCCACCCAACAGCTCCTTCACAAAGGATTCAAATTCGCCCTTCGGGTCATACCAAATCACGATCCTCTGGTTCTTCAGGTGAGGGTGAAGGCTCGAAGCCAGGTGATCATGGAGTGGATGCATGGTTATCTCTCAAGCGTTTTAAGGAAGTATCTCGTGCCACGCTTCTCACCCCGGCGCTCGACCTCACCCCGGTCCAACAGGACTTGGATGGCCGCGTTCCATGCGGCATCCGTGAGGTTGGTCGATTCAAGAATATCGGCCTTGGCGGCTCCCAGGGGGTATCGGGCCATGGCTTCACTGATGGCGGTCAGGGTCTCCTCCGAGATCGTCCCCCGGCTTCGCGGGCTTGGAATTGGAGTCGTTTCCTCGGCAGGCGTGACCCGCCTGGGGGTGGTGGCTCGGGGGGCGCGGGCGCTGCCCCCAAGGGCTGGGGCGGTGAGAAGGCTTTGGAGGGCATCCTTCACGGCTGGGGAAGTACTTACCCGCACCAACTCCTCTATTGGGGTGGCCTGAAGGGACGCTTCCAGGCCATGAGCCAGGGCCAGGTGCCGGTCCCGGGCGCACTTGGGGATCACCCGCTCAGGCCACAGTTTCATGGCCAGCTTTGCCCAGTCATAGTCACCCTTGGCCAGACTGTCCCAGGCAGCCTTGGTATCCCTGCGCCAACCAGGATGGGGGGTGAGCCTCCACAGGGGCGCGAAGTTTAACAATACACCGTCATCTAGGTCTGGGTTCCAGAGAGGTGCCACGCGGGTGACTTCCTCCCTAAAGGTCCTCAGTTCATCCACAAAGCCCTCTTGGATCTCGATCTGACGGCGGGTAGCACCTTCGGCCCGCATTTCCGTCAGGCGCTGTTCCTCGTAGGTTACCTTGGGCTTCACCACCTCATTGAGCACACGGTAGAGACTGTCCCGTGTGAGGCGGGGGTAGTAGAGCCATACGGAGTAGCTATCGGATGGGGTGCCCAGCTGCCAGTAGATGGGGGCCTTTCGACGGCTCTTGGAATAGCGCTTTAGGTGACGCTCAAAAAAGGAAGATCGGAACCAGTTTCGGAGACCCGTGCCCAACAATCCCTCCAACTCGCCTTGCCAGCAATCCGCCTGGGCTCCTGCAACTTGGAGCAACGCCTTCAGAATGTGGTGTTTCAAGTCGAGGGGATGCCCCTCGTCATCCACCAGAAGGTCATGTTCCGGCACAAATCTGCCAGTGGCAGCTTTTGCAGGATGAATCATTTCCTCCTCGACCAGCATGCCTCGACTTACAGTTGGCAACATGTCGAATGGTCCGGGTAATGGCGGAATTACTTTCTCTCCAGTGGCAAGACCAGCGTCCCAACGCCCAATAGCGACACCAAAAAGCCAAGAGGCTAGGTCCTCCGCTAGGGCTTCGGGCGTCACAATTATTCTTCCTTCGTCATCGCCCTCTCCATCCTCCAACTCACTGCAATCCAAAACATCCGATACTCCAACACTGGGGTCCGTCATTGCATGACGATCCGCCTCATCAATTCCATAGAGATTCATGCAATTGTCATCAATCACCTCCTGCAGGCGCTCAACCGCACTTTCATCCAAATTGATGGAAGTGGCCCATGCTTCCGCACGTGCCAATAGGGTGATCCCTCCTACTATCAGCAATGCTGGAAGAAGAAAAACGTGGCTTGTTTCCTCAACTTGGTCGCGCTTCTGCTTTATTTCCCATATTCCACGAGCAGAAATTTCAAGGTTTGATTTTGCTGAAAAATCCCCTATACCGATTGAGGGGAAAGGAAGTGTCTGAAGGACTCCAACGACAAATTCGGGGTACCCAAATCTTCCTAATGTCAATTTATATATATAATCAAATACAAATGAATTACATATTGCCATTAACGTTAATAACTCTGATTTATTCTCTATAATTATGGCATATCCTCGAATGCTAAATATGGAGTTCTTCGGAAGGGGGGACGGACCAAACCTCGATGCCCGAAGTGGCCAAGTCAGCCCCTCTTTAAAATAAAATTCAACATTTTTTATGATTCGAGACCAATGCGAATTATTATACAGACTGTTTGCCCATGTTTTAATTTCAAGTCCGTCATTGTTGCCCCAATTTATAACTAAATGTAAATCCGCATAATAAGGGCTAAACTTTCCTCCCTTGGCAAAATTGAACCATTTTGTGTGAATGAATTTTGCATTCAGTTCCCACCACAACCTCAAGAATCGGTAATCATCACTTGTTTGAAGGCCAGCCCTAGCAATTCTTTCATTATTTTCAAATTTTTCAAATCTGTCAAAAATGTTTAGAAATGATTCTGAAGCCCAATAGGCGAATGGTGTTCCTGTTATTTTTTTGAAAATATCTGTGTTCATAACAAATCTTAACGGATGCTCTTTTTCAAGAAGCAATGCTTCCAAGGCTGTGGCCTTATCTGCCTCACCAGTAATTTTTAGAAATACCGTCTCCTTGGTCATTTCAACCTCTCAAGAGTGTATGCCGCCGTCTCGACCATGGCGTCCAAGACTCCGTGGCCGAGGTCGGCGATGATGAGAGGATGTGCCTCGCCGAGAAGGACCTCTTCACGCCACTTTCTGAATGAGGTGAGGAAGAACCCGGTGCGGCTGGTGATTGCTCCCAGTCTTCCGCCTTTACGAAGCAATTGGATGCCACGTTCCACAAAGGCAGCGAATAGATCGTTTTTAGTACGTGGGTAAAGCCGTTGAAACTCTGCCTTGGCCCCGGTGGTGCACTCCCCAAAGGGAGGATTCATTAGGACCACATCGTAGGTTTGGCGAAGAATGTCGATGAGGGCGAAGCCGTGTACAGCGTCCTCAGCGAAGAGTTGCCGCTGGAATCCTTGATCCTGGGCGGCCTGTTCAGCAAAGGCTCGGAGTTCGGAGTAGATGCGTCCTTCCGCCTGTCCCCAAAAAGTTTCGTCCGTGACCTGCCTGAGGTCGAGGGTAAGTTGAACACTCTGCTGCGTGGGGGCGAACAGGGAAAGATGGGACATCTGTTGCACATCCCCTGATGCCGCCGAACGGGCTTGATGGATAGCGGACCGGATCTCCTCCTCTACCTTCATTAGGCTTCCAAGTTCCCCGGCAAGGTGCATGGCGTTGAAGGCCACTTCGATGAGTTCGGCCAGGACACGGCCCTCAGCATCCCCAGAGAATTGCTGGTCCAGGAAGGCACGAAGGTAGTCTCGTTCACCAGGCATGGGTTCAGCCACTGCAACATGCACCTGGCGAATTAAGGGGCGTTCAGCTGCCGACAGGCCCAACAACTGGTAAGCCTTCTGTGCCCGCATCCATAAGGACAGGGCGGCGATTTGAGCGCACCGGGAATCTATATCCACACCATGCACATTGAAGGCCAGGATCAGGCCAGGGATTTCCCGCTGGAGGGGCTCCCATTCTGGGTAGTCCTCCCGCAGTGTCCTTCCCGTTAAGCTTGAAGCCGGGCAGTTCTTTGTCTCCCAGGCGGTGCGGTAAATTCCTTCCAACACCTCGAAGGCATAGAGGAGGAAATGGCCCGATCCGCAGGCAGGGTCCAAAACCTTTAGATCCCGGGGATCCTTGGGCTCCAGGCAGGCTAATTCTCCCAGGGTATAGTCCACCAAGAACTTCACAACATAGCGAGGGGTGAAGAACTGGTTCCGAACGGCCATTTCCCGGCTGTTCCGGGGGGCTGCACTTTCAGCCCTCATCTGCCGGCGTTCGTCCTGGCTGTTGAAATACTGGTAGATCCATCCGATGGTCTCGTCCTCACCCCAGGCTTGCGCAAGTTCCGGGGTGTTCAGGATATTCACCAGTTCCATCAGCGCCGGGCGGCGAGGCCAGATTAGTCCCGAGGGGTCCTGGCGATCAAAGAGCACTTTCACTTCCACTGCCAACTCATCGAAGACGCAGGCCAGGTAGGTAGCATAGGCATCGGGGAGGAGGGGTAGGCTGGGCGCGAGACCACAAAACTCTCTGAATCCTGCAGACTGGTCTCCCTTCGATACGCATTCCTGCATCAGTCCTCGGGCTTCCAACATCTTGAGGGCGGCGAAGCGGTTCAGACTGGTGAAGGCCGCTTCCCGCAATGCGTTGGCGACAGCCTGGTCCTGGGGTAGGCCATTGGCCATTTTGTGCTGGAGCAAGGCGTAGAGCTTCTGGCGAACGAGTCTGGCTCGGGCATCCAGGTGGGAGCCAGGCTGTTTTGGAAGCTCCCCTTCAGGCCGGAGGTCGTAGAGTCCTTCGAATTGCTCCGAAAACTCCCTCTCCAGAAGGCGTCTGGCCTGCTGGGTCGTGCTTGCGATGAGGTTGATGAGCTGGGCGTCCATGGCTTATTGGAGGAGGATGCGTTTGCCCGACGCGATATGGCGGGCACAGGCTTGACGGAGTTCCTCGATGGCTGCCTCCAGTTGTTCCTCGGTTTCGATGCCACCCTGGAAGAATTGGCTCACCCGTAGGCTGACGACCCGATCACCTTCCAGGAGTTGAAGAACCTTGGCCTGGGCATCACGTGTCTTGGTTTCGCTGGCATCGCGCTCTGCTCGAATCTGTGAGAGGGAAATGTTGTTCGTGTTGGAGATGGTCAGCGATTTGAGTGGAGCGGCAATGGTGGTGCGCTGATCCTCTTCAAGGTCGCTCCAACCAGGCATGGACTGAAGCCGCTGAAGGGCTTCGGTGTAGGCGAAAGTCCGCTCCTCTACCACCTGGTGTTGAATGGCCTCGAACGCCGCCTGGACCTTCACAGCCAACCGCTCAATCTCTGGGAGGTCCCGGTAGAAGGAATCCCGTCCCAACTTGTCTTCCAGCGCCTTGCCCGACTCCAAGAGTTCGGGGGTCAGGTCGGATTCCTGCTGGAGAACTCCCCATGCCTCCTTCGCCGTCACCTGGGCTTTCTGGAGGACGAATAACTGAGGTTCCAACAGGTTCTGGGCCAAGTTCCCAGCTCGCTCAAATGCATCCTTCAGCTTTCGGAACTCGGAGCGGAAGGCTTGGATGGTATGGGCCTCCTGGCCGCTCCGGATGTCACGTACAAGTTCGAGGGCCTCCTGGAGTTTGGATTCCCCAGGAAGGCTGTGGCGCACCAGCAGCGTGTGTACTCGCTGAAGCTCGGATTCCCGTTGCGCCAGTTCGGTGCGGATCTCCTGGGCCATTTTGCCCTGTTCAAGTTCTTTGACTTCCTTGCCGAAGGTCTGGCGGTAGGCGTCCGCTGTTTCAACCAGAAGCTTGTAGTTCAGGCCTTCCTTTGGGCGGAAGGACGCCTGCCGGAAAGCCGTGTTGTTGGAAAAGGTGTTCTTGGCCGCCGTGCTGCGGGCATCCTCGAAGGTGCTTCCCCCGCCCGTAGCCTCGATCTTCCCGGCCCGGAGCAGGCAGAGCACCAAGAGTTTCACCATATCGAAATCCCAGCCGAAGGGCTCCTTATGGAGCACGTCTTCGAGATAGCGCCCGGTGGCCGAGTCGCCGTAATCCGTGCGGCTCTTTACGCGAAGGAAAACTTCGGAGAGCGGGGCCTGATCGGCGGCGAGGAGGGTCTTGCCTCCTTCCTCCTTTAGCAGGTGTAGGCGGCTAAAGAGTGGAGACAAGCCCTGGAGACTGTCGGCGGTGAGGAGGGAGGAGAGGTCTTTGGCTTCCAGTTTTGAGGCGGCCTCCCCAAAGCGGTGGTAGACCTCAGGCAGGGCCTGACTCAGGAGGTTCTTCACTGTCGTGTCCACGCCTGTCCCACCCTCGGGACTCCGGTCATTGCCTCGGAAGAATACGCTTCCAGACAAGAGGGCTTCACGAAGACGGCGGCGCACCTCTTCACGGTGACGGCTTAGGCGGTGGCGTTCTTCTACCACCAAGTGACCCTGGTCCGGAGTCCTGGCATCCCTTTCCCGCAGACGTAGGATTTCCTTGGAACGGAAGAACTGGACCACTTCTTCGTCTAGGGCAGGAGCCAGAGAGGCTGCCCAGAAGATGGTGAAAGTCTCTGCCTGACTGCGACGCCGCAGCTCCTCCACCTGATCCCGGTAGTCCTGCCCTTCACCGGTGAGGTGGACGCTGACAGAGAGATCCCCTTCCAGTAGTTCCTTCCCATTTACCAGGAGGCCTGCCTTAAAAAGCTTTACGCCATTGAGGGTCTGGGAAGGTTGGGGGTCCCAGAAACCACTCAGGGTCTCGGCAAGAATCTGGTTTCGTTCCGAGGTTTTCGGTTCAAGGGCGCTGCGGCTGCGTTCCCAATCGTCTTCGACCGGGCTCGGGATGCGGTAGCCATCATCCCCCTTACGCACCAGCATTGCCTTTTCCAGTTCGGCCAGAGCTTCACGGACAAGGGGCAGCTTGGAGTCGGAATCCACGGTGGGGTGAAGCATGGCGGCGATATTCTCAGCTGTCCGATGCACCGTCTTGACGAACTGGAGCATACAGACCGTCTTGGCCACAGCTTGGGCCATGGGGTGGCTCACCAGCTTAGGGATGTCGGTGATCTTGCCCCGTACCTCACCTTCGATGTTGCCGCTGACGAGGTCGTAGACATGCTCCAAGGTAACGAGCTGGCCGATCTCCTTGTGCGCTAGGTTCACCTGCGGGTTGACCAGCAACTGCTGGGCTAGCTTGATGATCGTCCGGTTAGCGCCACCGACATGCTTGGAAGCACCGCCCTGTGTCCGTAGGCCTGAGACTACATTGATGATCAACTCCACCTGGTAGGGCAGCAGTGGGTAGAGCGCCACGAACCGCAGGGCGCTGAGTTCGGGCAGCTTGATCTCAGCCGTTACCCTGGTGCAGTCCGCGAGACGGGCACGGTGTTCTTCGTAGAGCCTGTGGAGAAGGGTCTCGCCGTCCTTGTTCTTCTCCAGGACGCGACGACTGGTAACTTCCGAAATGTCGCTGGGCTCAAGGTGGACTTGGAGTTCTTGGGGGAAGCGGTCCATGACTCGGGCCAGTTCTACTCGTCGGTCATCCAGCCCACTCACCAATTCGGTCAGTTTTTCCTGGGAGGTAACCACAAGCCAGAACTTACCCCGGCCAGCCACTCCCAACTGCTGAACAAGTGCCTGGAGGTCCAGCATCTTCTGAACATCACGGGCGACGAACTGACCGACTTCGTCCACGACGAACATCAGGGCTTTGCCGGGGAGGCGACGATCGATGAGGGCCTTGCAGCGTTCCGCCAACCTGCGGGGATTGATATCTGCCTGGGTTCTGGCCCCCTTCACCCAGGAGTCTGGGTTGGGGTAGGTCACAGCGTCCAGCCGGTTGAGGGCGGCGCTAGCTTGGTTCATTGCCATGACGGGGAGGTTCTTCTTGGTGTCCCACTGCTGCCCTGGGTAAAGCAGCCCGAAGGCTTCTTTGAAGGAGTTCAGGCGCCCCTCTTCTTCAAGGGCGATTTCAAGCTCGGCTAGATCCAGGTTCTGGGCGTATCCCAGGCTGCGCAGGAGGGCCAAGTAGGTGATTTCGGTCAGAGACTGTCCCGCCCGAATGCCACGTTCCGAGGAAACATCGAAAATCACCACATGAGTGGGGATCTTTTCGTTGATGGTCTGAAGCAGCACCGAGGCTTTGGTGTCTCGGAACCGTTCGCGCAGCAAGGAAGCAGCAGCGGTACCTAAGAGTGGGCGATTCTCAATGCCCAGCCCGAGGTATTTGGCGAAGCTGGATTTGCCGGAACCGAAGAACCCGGAAACCCAAACGCCAATCCCCTCATGCGGTTTGTTTGGCGTTTCAAGGTACCGGTCCAGCAGGCCATTGAAGGATCGTTGGATGGCATCGGTGACCACATATTCACGAATTTCATCACGGACGACGCCCTCGTCGGTCTGGTCTACCTTGATAACTTCCTCGATGCGCCGCTCGATGTCCTGCGCAAAGAGGGATCGGATCTGCTGGTCTGCCATGCTTTGCCTCAACTTAGAAAATCTTGGGCCGGTAGTTGTGGTCCGCTTCGAGCACACCCAGGAACTTGAGCCCGGCGGGGCCATCCAGGGTTCCGGGGTAGCAAAGGATGGTGGGGGCAATCACCTTGCCCTTCATCTGCTCCAGGAGAGCAAAGGTCCGGTAACAGGGGAAAAGCGCTCCTGTTCTCCAGAGGAAGACCACATCCTGGAGTGGATCCGCATCCTCCGGCATGGCTGCACCTACTAGGTCAGGCAAGGGGCGGTGGCTTGCGAGAATTTCACTGACCGTCTCGATGGCCTCAGGGAGCCCAACGGATTTCTCCCCTTCGATCAGATCTGTCCAGGAAACCGGCGACTGCATGGCCTGGTCCAACAGGTGTGCCAGCGAGACCCGGGTGACCCGCTTTCCCTTGTTCCGGAGCCGTGTGGAAAGGAGGTCCAGCTCCTTCCGGAACAGGAACTCCTCCTCCGGGTCGTAGTGGAAAATCGCATAGGGCATGTCATGGTATGCGCTGATCGCAGGGCGTGGGTCCGATAGGGCCAGCACCTCCTCCAGGTCACGAAGTCGTTCGATCCATGGCTTCATACGGGCCATCCCTCGGCATAGGTAAGCAGGTCCACAGCAGGGAGGCGGAGTTCCACAAGACTCCCGGCGGTCTGGTAGTCCACCTTGCGGTATTGGTGCAGACGAAGCAGCTCTTGGTGAACATCCTGCGGGGATAGTAAAAAGATCCGCCAATCCTCGGCGTCTACGATGTTGTTGGAGCTGACGCCTCGCTCTTGAAGTGCCTGGAGCACGTATAGGAAGCAGGGTTCTGGGAGGTGATGTGGCACCGCCCGTTTTATATGCTTCCCTTCCAGTAGACCGAAGGCTGCGACCAAACGAAGGAGGCCACTGGAAAGGCCTTGAAGCGTCGTTTCTGTCCATGGCTTTTTCACGAGCTTGTTCGGTTTCAACAGCCATCGGAAGCCGTCGCTCACTTCGGCAGGTGTGAACTGAATATGGCCGTCCTGAATTCGTGGGTACAACCAATTGGCCAGAAAATCTCTTACAAGATGTTCTGATTGTGCAAGGTGCCAAAGAAGCTCTGGTCGCCAAAGTTCAAGGGAGAGTTCACGCTGAGCAAGAACGACGAGTGGCCTGTCCACGCCTTCCGGGTTGAAACGGATACTGAGGTCTTTGAGTATCGCCTTTAGCCCATTTGCGCTTGGAGCATTGATGGCATTCGTTTCGCTGATGCGATCGTAGTTGGCCTGCTTTGAACACGCATAGTCCCAGGTTCGAAATGCAGCATAGGTTTCCTGGACCAAAGCCCCCCTGTTTACGCCGGAACAGGTGATCCTGGGCGTGGAGGAAGGCTCCTTCATTCTTCCCATCCCAGATCGAGCCAGGGCACGATGGGTGAACCCTGCGCACTGAATGAGAACCCACCTGCCAACAAGGTCAAGGACTGATCATTCAGGGGCTGACGAGGTAACTGAGCTTCAGGGCCCCCCTGATGGAGGAGGTTCCCAAGGGCCTTGGTGTGGGATGGGCTCCAAAGGCCGAAATCACCCAGGCTGTCCAACAGGGGTGCAGAAGGTAAGCTCTGAAGTTTCTGGAAGAATGGGGCCCACTGATCCACGGACTCGATCCAGGAGGCCCATCGGTGGTCGAAGGCGTCCTCGATGACGGCAGGCAGGCTCCAGAGGGTTACGGCCTTGGGATTGGGATACCTTTCCAGGCACCGCTGGCGGGCCACCTCGAAGACGACCCTGGCCCGGGCCCAAGGATGGGTCCGGGAAAAACCACGGCGAAACAGGGTTTCCCCAATCGGTCCAAGGACGCCTTGGGTGCTCCACCAACCATTAAGGTCAGCTTCTCCAGCCCGACCGACTACGAACCGCAGTTTGAGTAGGCGGTCGAGGTCCAGGTCCTTGCGATGGTCAAGTAAGGGAAGCATTAGGAAAGTCTATCAAGATCCGATGGTTACGAGGCGTTAATGAATGGCCCAAGGTTGGCCTGAACGAAACATTTCGGGCTCCAATCCTTCCGCTGGCGCAGAGAGAAGACCCGTTGCTCTCAAATCCCCTGGATCCAAATGAACGAGAGGGATTAAAAAGGGTCCCGCCAACTCTTCGTTTTCGCTTAGCGATAGGTCACGTGTCTCTGGGAAATCAGCATCCACGCTTGTTCTAGCGACCCCGCAACTCGGGGGAAAGGACACCGAATGCAATTCCGTTGGCACCAGGCACGCGAACCTTCAGAAGCAGTCCACCACGCGTTGCCAAACCATCAACTACCTGGAGGTCCGCATGGACATCGTGAAATACCGCAAACTCCACCGAATCAGGCCCGAGTGCCTGATCATCACGGCCACCCTCTGGCCTGAATTCAAGGATGGGTGGTCCCTGAGCCATCCGCACCACTTCCCGAGGCCTCTCCAGATCTACGAGGATGGGTCGCTGGAGGACTTCGCTGAGGATCGCATTGGCATCGAGTATCGGGTTGAGTTGGAGCCACCCTTGGATACCACTCCCGCCCAGTCGAGCGTCGATATGAGTACTCTCCCCTGCGTGCTCACCCTTTCCCTGCCCACAGGGAAGCCCTTCCAAGCGGAACGTCTTCAAGTTCTCCTTGAAGCCGAGTCCAAATTGACGCCTCTGGCCAGGACTCATGAGCCCTGCGTCATTGTTGGAACCGTTGAGCCGGTGGTGGAGTATGGGCATCGATTTACTCGGTTCATCCCCGTTGCTGTGCTTACTGACGGACTCATCCCTCTTTGGGTCCATCCTGCGGCATTTGCTTTCGGCCTCCTCGATTGTGAATGGCCAGCACGACAGCAACACCGCCACCTTGGCGAGATGGAAGATCCGGAATTCTGGGGCACGGTCATTCCAGCGGACTTCGAGGACCCTTCCACAGGGCTTCCCGCCTGGTATGCGAGGCACCGGATGGCGTCGCCTGCCGAGAAGGACCCTTTTGAGCAGCACGGGGCCTTCCTGAATGCCTATGCGGTTGCGCTCCATCAAGCCGAGGCTGTTGACTCCCGTGCGGCCGGGTTCTACCGGGCCTCGCAGGAGTTCCATGCTGCCCTCCGAAAAATATTCGGATGTGCGGGCGACATGGGCCGAGGCCACCCCCGGGCGGCCTGATGATTAAATTTACCTTGGGACCCTCGGGCAACTGAGGGTCCCTTTCGATTTAGAGTCCTTTTGAAATCAGTCAACTTACTCAAAACCAAGGTCCATGAGAAGTTCACCGCTTGGTGCCGGCGTACTCCCCTTCCCGGGCGCTAGGCCTGGTCAACTTCCCAACTCAACCGGGAGGGGAAACAAAATCCTGCCCGCCCGGGCGGGGAATGTGCACGACCGTTTCCCGTCCCGGGCCGAGTGTCCAAGTTGGCCAGGGCCACCTGCCAACACGAGCCCTTAATAGTTAGTAAATCGGGTTCGCGGAACCCAGGCCTTCGGCTGGGTCGGCGCGATGACGCGCAACCCGATTTACGGTCTTGAACAAGCCCGTAGCGGCAGGGGCCGGCGCGACCGGGCTGCTATGGGTAAATCGAGTTGGAACGGCCGTTGGTGAAGGCTCCGAACGGCCCGGATGATCCGAGCGGCCCCGCCCATTACCGGCAGGGAGCACAGGGACGATGGTTCCGCTCCTGTCCAGGAGCAGACCCTCCCTGGCCCGCCCTGGTGGCAGGTTTCGACGCGGGACAGCCTGGGCGTTGTGGGGACGGTCAGCATGGCGCGCCTACCTCGGGAGGTGCCCGGGGGGCGGTGGGATCCAGCCGGACCCGGTGGAGCATGCCGCCGCAGATCGGGCAGGCGCGCATTTGCTGCTCCAGCCAAGTCACCGGAGACGGTGGGGGTGAAGGCGTGGCGTCATCCAGGGTCTGCCGGGCCTGATCCAACAGACCTCCAGGCTGGGCGGAGGCATACAGGCCGGCATGGCGTATTTTCCGGAAACCCGGCGGCAGCACATGCTGAACCAGGCGATGGAGGAACTCCACCGGCTCCAGGGTGACTGTTCGACCGTGCTTGGTACCGAAGGTCACCTGCTCGTCCGTGACCTCCACCAGCCGAGAGTTGGCGATGCCCACCCGGTGTGTGTAGCGACCGAGATACTGGAGCACGTGGCTGGATTTGCGGAACGGCCTTTTGACGTAGGCGATCCATCGCTTCTCCTTTACCTGCGCGATCAGCCCGGCATAGGCGGCTTCGGTCCGCTCGGGGAATTTGCCCGCATCCCGGGCGGCCCCCAGAGCCGCGAGGACCTTGCCGCGGAATACCTTTCCCAGCATCTCCAGCGGAAACAGGTAGCGGTGCTTGAGTCGGATGAAGCGGCTGCCATCCAGGCTCAGGCCGCCAGCGCTGACCAGCACGTGGACGTGGGGATGGTGGCCCAGTTCCCGGGTCCAGGTGTGCAGGATCTGGGTCAGGCCGAAGATCAGCCCCCTGCGGGTCCTGCCCAGTTCCAGCAGGGTGTCGGCTACGGCGCGGAGCATGGCCTGGTAGACCACGGCCGGGTGCAGCCGGGCCAGAGCCCGCAGTTCCGCCGGCAAGGTGAATACCACGTGGAAATGGCCGATGGCCAGGATCCGCTTGCTGCGTGCTTCGATCCACTTCTCCTGGGCCAAGGCCTGGCACTTGGGGCAATGCCGGTCTCTGCATGAATTGTAGGCCATCTGCTCGTAGTCGCCCTGTTCGCAGACCAGCTTGTGCCCGCCTAGGGCGGCGGTACGGCAGCGGCCGATCGCGGTCAACACCTTCTTCTGCCCCGGGGCGAGGCGATGCCGAGCCTCCAGGGCGGGGCGGTGCTTTCGGACGATCTCGCCGATGTCGAACCGGGGCCGGGGCCCCACGTGTCACTCCGAAAGATCTTCCAACGGACTGCGGATGGCGGCGATCTGGCTGGGGGAAACCTGGGTGTAGATCTGGGTGGACCGGATGCTGCCGTGGCCCAGAACCACCTGGATCTTCCGCAGGTCCTCCCCGCTCTCCAGGAGATGGGTGGCGAAGGCGTGGCGGAGCATGTGCGGGCCCACGATCTTGCCGATGCCGGAGGCGGCCGCCGCGCACAGCAGAGCCCGGCGCGCCGTCTCCGGGCAGATGGGGTTGCCCGATTTGGACGCGAACAGCCAGGGCTTCGGAGGCTGCTCGTACTTGTAGTAGGCCCGCAGCAGACCGTAGAGCTTGCCGTCCATGGGCACCATCCGTTCCTTGCCACCCTTGCCGTGGCGGACGTGGATCACCTTCTGCATGGAATCAATGTCCCGAGTCTCCAGCAGGCTCGCCTCCGTGATCCGCAGGCCGGTGGCGTAGATCAGGGTGAAAAACATGCGGTACTTGGCCGTGGTGAAACCGTCCAGGAGTTTTTGGATTTCCGACCGGACAAGGATCGACGGCAGGTGCGACTTGACCTTGGGACTGGTGATCCAGGCCACCTTGTTCGGCTGGCCCAGGGTCCGAGCGAAAACGAATTTCAGGGCGGCGTAATGCTGCCCGAGCCGGGAGGCCCCCACCGCCTGGCTACGGAGGTGATCCACCCACCGACGAATGGTCTCCTGGCTGGCCTCTGCCAAGTCGCAGCCTATGAAGTCCTCAAATCGCCTGACGGACCCGACGTAGGTTTCGATGGTTCTTTCCGCCCGGCCCGCCATTCGGAGATCGCCGGAAAATCGGGACAGAGATAGACTATCTGCACGCATGCAGTTCCTCCTTGGTTATGGGGACGGTGCTGTCACACCGCCATAACCAAGGGGCCTGCTTTTAGATACTTCCGCAAGTCCCCAAAAGGGCGACCGGGCTGGACGGGCGTTGGTCACCCTGCCGCGAAGCGGCTTCGTTCAAGATAGGCTCCAGCAAAAGCCAAGGCTCTCGGCCCGGGCGGGGAATGTGCTCGACCGTTTCTCGTCCCGGGCCGAGTGTCCAAGTCGGCCCGGGCCACCTGCCACCCTAGCCATTAAGGTAGATTCCAGCAAAGCCAAGGCTCTCGGCCCGGGCGGATCCCACCGTTCAAATCGCTTGGTTGGAATTGATCGGAGGGAAAGGTTCATCAAGCCCATTCAGTTGGGCTCGGATCTGAGTCAGGGGCAACTCCGTGCATTTCTTGCGAAATGCTCCAGTCATCAGAGTTTTTCTCAACACTTACGAATACAGCTCTGGACACTTGATTCAATTTGGGCATTTTTTGCCCTGATTGAATAAAGTTCGATTCAAAAATGCGAGGAGCGGTCATCGCAACACCTGCCCGACCTCGAATGCGTATTTTTTTATCGAATCAATGCCGTTTATAAACAAGAACACCCTTGATTTCTCAAGGGTGTTTGCTGGTAGGGCCAACGGGATTCGAACCCGTGTTATCGCCGTGAAAGGGCGACGTCCTAACCCCTAGACGATGGCCCCATTGGTATGGGATTGCGGGGAACTGCGGTAGAGCGGTGGTTCGAGTGGTGAGCCCAGCCGGACTCGAACCGGCGACAATCTCCTTAAAAGGGAGGTGCTCTAACCAGCTGAGCTATGGGCCCATGCCGCTGCCGGCGAAACTACAGTTTGCCTTTGAACGGCACCAAGGT